>Ga0123354_10004320_pt1 | contig 20103 bp, 4 predicted proteins | sample TergutLab28metaG_2_FD_97872 | JGI IMG/M metagenome (GOLD analysis project Ga0123354, IMG submission 97872) | Labiotermes labralis P4 segment gut microbial communities from Petit-Saut dam, French Guiana - Lab288 P4 | ecosystem: Host-associated > Arthropoda: Insects > Digestive system > Gut ...
TCGGGCATCATTATGCCCATCTTCAGGAGAACAAGACGTGTGTTACTGCACGTGGTGTGCTGCGCTGGTTCTGCTGGATGTGGTTGGTAGCGGTTGTGGGGCGCTGCGTTGTAGGGTGCGAGCTACCGCTACCAACCACATCCAGCAGAACCAGCGCAGCACACCACATGTAGTAACACACGTCTTGGTCTCCTGAAGATGGGAGTAATGATGCCTGAAACATGTTGAGAAAGTGTTGATAATAAACATCTAACTGTCGCATCTTGTTGGTTTTCTCTCTCACTTCACAATTTGTTCACGATGCACGGTCACAGAAACCTAAAACGAAACGTGTAATTTCACAAGACCATATCTTACCGTGTTTGTCAATGACGTAGTAAAATTGTGCATGTGCTTGTTACACTCTGTTAACGTATTTGGAGCCTGTACATTCGTTACAACAAAAAGAGCCTTTTACACACTTTTACTGCCTAAAGACAACTTAAAATTTCAATTCGTTTTGTCTCGGGGAAAAAGTGCATTATAGACAAAGCATTAATTTGTCTTTACGGCACTTATTGCAACACTTTTACCGCGACAAATATTTAACGAATTAATGGCGCACAAGCTCATTTATTTCTCATGTAATTATCCTATATTATTGTGTTATTATCAACAAATTTATGATTTTTACGTTTACAGTTCCGCACATCGCTGATGTATATTAATAATTGTCCAACGAGATGCGACACAAAGCAGTCTATTTATTATTCTGCAAGTTCACTCTACATGTTTCGGGTGTCAACCACACCCATCATCAGGAGTACACAAAACTGTAACTACAGCCTCCGGCCTAGTCATACTTTTTGTGCGGCTACCTTCCTCCAACGTGGCCAAGCTAGTTTGGCCACGTTGGAGGGAGGTAGCTGCACAGCACAGCATGAGCAGTACTGGAGGCTGTAGTTACAGTTTTGTTTACTCCTGATGATGAGTGTGGTTGACACCCGAAACATGTTGAGTGAACTTGCAGAATAATAAATAGACTGCTTTGTGTTGCATCTCGTTGGGCAGTTATTAATATAAACAAACTTATGGTTTTTAGGCACATTCTTAAGGACGCCTGTCTATCAAATTTCTTGAAAGTGCCTTCAGCCGTTCGCGAGTTTCTGCAGTCACACGGTCAAGCTAGTGGAAGGATATTTACAACGAGTTTGCTAAAGGACCGACAGTAACTAAAATTGGTGGTTTCTGTTGCATGAAGTTCATGACAAACCTAAATTTAACTGACTCGCCTTTTCACCAATCATCTAGCTATATTCAAACAGCAGAGTTTTCCTGACCAGCATGTGATTTTCCTGCGCCATTGGCACTTTTATCACCATATAGCCTATACCTAATTGTCTGGCCATGGATCGACTCCGGGCTTTCGAAGTGACAGGCTGATATTAACCACCTTAGCCATGTCATTTGGGAATCATTCTTTGTACACGCCCTCTAAAACAAAATTTATTAACCGAAGAACAGAATGTCAATGACCCCAACCTTCTGTATGAGTTTGCACAAGACGTTGCATTACAAAACTAAATACCCACTTCCGGTTCCTGTTTACTCCTGACCAGCGCACCACACACACCTAATCAAATCTATCTATCGATAAAATTTATCATTTCCTTATATTTTTATTTTATTTTATTATATTTTTCTATTATTCTTTGCAGAAGTACATGTGCTGCCACATTTACCAACATTTTATCACAACAAAACACCACTATATTGTATTTTATCATTTTAGTAATTCATAACTTTAGCTAACACAAGTTATAAACTCCCTTATGATGATGTATAAACACCGAAACATGTCAGAGTGATTTTTATATAAATTTGCACTACTTATTTGTGCATATGTTGGTATATAATAAACATTTATTAATCAATATGCACGGTATGAACATAAAAATAACCATATCACTGGGAAGTGTGTCATCCCCGTTGTGTGTGTGAAACTTGGAAAATTGTATGTAGTCAAACACAACTGTGTCACATGAGGTGTATTTAATGACTATATCATGGACAACTACGTATTCACTATAAGCATGGCCAGTACAAGCCGAAACATGTAGTTGTCCATTATATTGTCACTAAATACACCTCATGTGACACAGTAGTGTTTGACTAGATACAATTTTCCAGCCATATCACTGTCCTTTCTCTACAAAAAACGGAACGTTATTTAAGATACATTTTGTTACACCGAACAAATAAGGGAATTCAAGTTTGAAGTTTTCCATCCCGAAGTGTTACAGCATACAAAAAGTACTATACGTCAGTCTATAACACAACATTTATTTTATATACACTGGTATATATGTCAGGGCTATTGAAATAGATATTTGCACAACATTTTAAAAGCTTGGAACTTGTATTCTTGTACTGATTGATGGAACAAGCTTGACCAGCTGTACATTTGAAGCTTTCCACCCACAACATGCCCTGACATATATACCAGTGTATATAAAATAAATGTTTTGTTATAGACTGACATGTAGTATTTTTTGTAAGGTATTTCAAGGAAAAACAATTTTTGTCCCCGCTACAATTGTCTTTATGGCAAATGGATTTATTTGTCGCTGCAGTAAAATAATAAACTCTGTTAGGTCCAAAAAAGTGCAAACGAATGAAGACTGTTCTCGTCCTTAATTTGTACGAAATCAGCTGAAAGGAAATAGTTTATATCAATTAGCAATGTTTTCCTCTAAAACGTTCGAGTTTGTTTTGTCGTTTGACATTACGCTGTGGTGAACCGATTATATGATAAAGAGGGGTTCGATTTTTAGCATCGAGTGATAACCCCAAACAAAAGAAAATTATGAACTAGAAGTTCGTTTTCCATCGCAGAACATATCAGTTGCTGTCATGGAGGATTGTCCGTATTGATTGTATAGAATTCGCACTAAATAGTCATCAATTTAAGTGGCACTATGTGGATTGCCTCCAGTTTTTTGCTCATGGAAACCCAGGCTCATGCAAAATTGTATTTATTTATTTGTACACTGATTACATCCAAATTTACAGCGTAATTTTCATTACACTAAGTGAGATGATCTAAGCAAGGTTTTCTAGTCCAGGTGAAGTGCATTTTGAACCCCGTTGTTGTTGTTGTTGTTGTTGTTGTTGTTGTTGTTGTTGTTGTTGTCGTCGTCGTCGTCGTCGTCGTCGTTGTTGTGTGATTCATAATGTTTGCAGCAATTGACAGTAGACTCGCTTTAGTAACGTGTTTAATGGTGTGTGGAGCTAGTGGAAACACTAGTACTGCAGGGTTGGAGTAAAATAAGCTAAGGAAGGTAATAGAATTGCTTATTGTTTTACTTTCACTCCTAAATGCATTTTCATGAGGTGTTTCTTAATTAAACTTAGAGAAAATTATACCTTTTACTGGGATTAACCTTTGTGGACCGTAGATACACACAAACAAATACCAGTACAACAATTTTACATTCGTGATTTGAATCGAATACTTACCGGATATTAACCTTTTGGCGCCGGAATTATTTTTTTTATTTTAGCACACCCTGTATATAAAATGTGAATAATACAGGAACTAAATACGTTAGAATTATGAAACAAACTGCATTTTGAAAAAAAAACGGAGATATTTGTTGAATAAATATATAAAATGCAACTTTAGAAGTTAGCGGTGCGGTACGACCACTATAGTTGACATTAGGCGTCAAAAGGTTAATCATGTGCATTACTGCTGTGTCAATAGTTCGTTCGTTCGTTAGTTAGATAGTTAGTTAGTTACGCGTTATCTTCGTGAACGAAACAAATGGAGTAACAGGCAAATTTTGAACAGTGCTGTACCACGTGTGTATTTGATATGACGGGACCATTGTTTGGCATATCACGCGAACACTCAAAGACCCAAGTGACATGGATTGCTCTTCAAATTAATTCAGTTCAGAATCAACATCACACAGCTGCAATCCGTTTACTGACGATGGCATTGCGAAGTGTGACATTCTGGGAAGGCTTTGTATAATAACTTGACGTACTGACGCAAAGTACTCGCTTATAATCAACCTTAATCTACAGGTTACGTCCTTTTACCGCAGCATGAGGGATCCCTGGATTTCTGAAGACAGTCTCCAAATGTTGGAGATACCCGCATTCGCGCTACAACAATTAATAGCTGAGAGTCTACAGGAAATCTTCCTGCAGGGTTTAAGAGTCCCTTGATTATGAAAAGTTTTGTATTGAATCTTCTCAGGTTCAGGATTCTGTACAATTGCTTGCTTTGTTACGGTACTGCTTAATCTTCACACTGCCTATCGGCCTACTGTTATGTCCATTATGGCAGTAAGGAAAAAAGGTAAAGTTTTCCTTTTCTGCCCCATAAAGGCGTATAAGAGGAGTAGAGGATTAGCTCCACTCTTTCGTAACTTCGGCATTAGATAAAGGCTAGAGGTTGACTTCACTTCCCGGCCGTTTTACCACCGGGAAGGAAATCATTGATAAAAGGGGAGGGGTGGGCCCCAGAACCGGGAAGTGTCCTTTTTTGAGACGAAAAGAATCTCCTACCCCTACCGGGATTCGAAACTCTATCTCTCTAGTCCGTAACCTAATCGCTGTACCACCTACACAACTACGGCACCTACATTACGGCAGTACAAATGTTTATAATGCTTTGATTGATGTGGCAACTATGTATTGATAGCTGATATAACTTATTGATGTGGCAACTATGTATTGATAGCTGATATAACTTATTCGATATAAAAGGTACTTAGAAATGTTAAACTGTTTAGTAATAAGAGTTGGGAGAGTTTCGTTAATCTTCAGTTAACTGACGTTAAGGTTAATTAATGCAATTACTGAAGTAATTAATGCTAAAATTTTCTTCATTTTTTGAGGTGTTGTCGCTTTCCATATAAGACAGGACAGAATTTTAAACGTGATATGTACCAGCACACACGCACGTGCACACAAACACAATATATATATATATATATATATATATATATATAAGGTAAAGTGATCCCGTTACAGGCCCGGTGTGGCCCAGAGGTTGGGTAGAGGTATAGCCATACTCTTCCATGACCGTGGCACTAGAAGGTGGTGAGTGGTCAGCAGCACGCCCCGGCCGCACTTTACCCCCAGGAAAGACTCGGTACCCACTTTACAGGAGGCTGGTTGGGCCCCAGGGCCGGTCTGGACGGGCTGAAAATCTCGTCCCCACCGGGATTCGATGCCGGATCGTCCGGCCCGTAGTCAGTCGTTGTACCGGCTGAGCTACCCGGTCCACACACACACACACACACACACATATATATATATATATATATATATATATATATACATATATATATATAAAAGGTAGTATTATGTGGAGTAAAACTTTTGCCATGCAGTGCGATAATCCAGTATTTATACGAGAAGGCATTCAGTGACGTCACGTTCAGGCTAGTGTTCCTTCCCAGTCTATGGAATGTAATGGGATTTTGGTGTTGCGGTTTAGTCATTCCGCGTTATATCCGGAGGCACAGGAAGTCGTTTAATAAGCAACCTATATGGATATACGTCATTTTTGACACCGCCAGATACGTGAGTTATACTCATCAGCGCCGGCAGGAGTTTTTCTGCGATGTGGCACGCAATACGAACTTGGCGTGTGAAAAGTGACCAGACGTTTTAGTTCTCATTGCTGGGCAGGATAGGAACGTGGGTTTGGTTTCATTGAGATGATATTTTGTAGAGTTTTTATTGTTTGAGTTAATAAACTGTTAACCATAAAAAAATAAGTTATGTCAAAATCCCAAAATGTGATAAATTGAACCGCCTTGCACCTTGCTGCTTAGGGCTACGGATGTAAATATAGTCTGGAGTGATATGAATGAAAGCTATCGTGGTGTCTTGTAGCCTAAAGTGAACCTGGGCATTGACACTAGTATCCACTTCGAACTTTGTCTCCGTGTGGTGGTGTAGATGCAAAGCTTTTCATATTTCGACTTTGGATTACGGTAATGGTTATTTCGACGGTACGGTCTCTGTACCCCCAAGGGTAGAATCTCAGAGACGCATTATTTTGGAGATCACAGAATCGGTCTAGACGCGATGGTGGAGAAAAAAATGTCCGCCCCCCCCCCCCAACCTGGACCTAACCCCGTTTCTCCTTGCGGTTTGTATATTGTCAAGGTAAAGGTAAAAGGTACAGTAATCCCTATACAGGTCTGTATAGGTCTTTAGGGTGCCAGGAAGTTGAGGCTCCCAGATTTCAAGAGTCGGCACATGAAAGTGACAACGTTGTCAGGCCTAAGCACCGGCCGCCTTTAACCCCTGCAGAAAATCCTGGTACTCATTTCTGTTAGAGGCTGAGTCAACCCCAAGACCATAGTGCGGCCGGAAAGATTAAATCAATGAAAAAATCCTAATGACTTAATCGGGAATCGAACCCGCGACATTCTGGCTTGCAGAGCAGTGCCTCAACCAACTGCGCCACTGCGTACCTTATATTTTCACGGATTGTCGTATATTTTTCCTCAAAGAATCGAAAATAGGTATAAAAACTTCCGGGTATCTGGTCTCTGGAGCGGGATTTGAATGTATTTCCTGCTGAATACGATTTTCAAGACATTATGGAGCCAACGTGTTAAGGAAAGGCAAACCGCGAACAGCTTTTGTAGGGAATTAATTAAAACCCCGAGATAAAACGTATTTGCAAATGCAGCCCGCCGTTTCACTCCGCAGTTCGTAGAAATGCGGCTGTGATATTTATTTCATAGGATCCATGGCAACGGAAGATGTGTGATTTTAAACGTGTTTTTATGCTACACTGAAACAAAACGCCTGGAGTTGTGGAGAGGTTTCAATATCTCTAATTACCAGTTAGTTTATTATTAGAGATGTTCACAATACCGTAGGGAAGGCGAAATTCTCCATGTAAAAGTGGCATACGGAGCTATGATTATTTTCATTGTGCTCCACCTAACATACCGTGAACTGTTTTTTTACGGTTTGGATTCTAATCTGCAGTGAAAACTGTTTATTATTACCTGCTATTTTAAATGCATACTTCGCTTGCACAGGGGTTAACTTTTAACACAATATAGTCTGTATCACGTAATACCCTTGGATCTGGTATCCGAATCACACATTGATTAGAGCTCGTTATTAATATGCAAGATTTTATTATTGTAGGTATGACACTGCCGGCCCCAGTGCCCCGCACTGTCTAAGGCGTGGATCTATGGCCGCTCGCCTGCTGAGATTGTGGATTCGAATCCTACCGGGGGGCATGGATGTTTGTGTGTTGTGATTGTTGTGTGTTGTCAGGTAGAGGTCACTGCGTCGGGCTGATCACTAGTCCGGAGGAGTCCTACCGACTGTGATGCGTCTTTGTGTATGATCTAGGAAGGAACTGGCCCACTGGGGGCTGTCGCGCCAAAATAAAAAAAAGATATGACACTGTGTAGTTTGATACGTGGTTACAGACGTTTCGAAGAAACCTGCTAGCCCATCTGTATGCCTGAATTCCTCTTCATAAATATCTGTTGTCCCAACTGCTTACCAGAAGTCCTCTTCTCCAGAACCTGCTGCTTCCCTATTTAGAGTAACACTACTGTACAGTGAACACAGAGACACTGTGCGATTCAAGGTCTGCACAGTGTCGTTGATGAAGTCACGCCGGTAACAAATTACCAATCGACATGGCGTCTTCCCAAAATATTTTAATCTTCAAGGCAGACACAGTCCCTCCGACGCTTTATAGCCATCCACGAAACTACGCTTTGTAATAACACAGACGACGACAGCAGTAGTTTTCGACGCGAATAGACAATAGCCGCCACTCTGTAGGCACTTGGCTACGCTTAGAACGATATAATGAATCAAGATTTGATTACCGGCAAGGGCAAGAAATATATCCTTTCTGCAAAGAGTCCAGACCGTCTGTGGGACCTACCCACCTTTCTATCGATTTAGTAATTTGGGCTGCCACTTCGGTGGTAAATCGGCTTGGATGTAAAGACGACCACTTTCATTCTCCTAGTGCTGAGGTTAGAAACGCGTAGAGCTCTAAGCCGGTATGCCTTGAAAGTTTAATTCTTCCGTCAGAACATGACAACTTCACCTGACCTCTGCTAAATAATACATGACCTATTTTTTTCGAAATCAGTAAAACAATAATTAGGATATTAAACAGCTAAGATGTGTAAAAGGTGAAGTTATTCTTGTACAGGCCTGGACAGGCATATATGGCTCCAGGTGACCGAGACTGCCAGAATTTCCGGTCAGTCGGCACATAATGGTGTCGAGCTTGTAAGCCCTACGCACCGGGCGCCTTTACTTCCCAGGAGATACCCCTGGTACTCATTTCTGTTATAGGCTGATCGACATCGGGGCCATAGTGAGATCGAAAGGATTAAGTCAATTAATAATCCCATTGACCCCATCGGGAATCGAAACCGCCGCCTTTCGGCTTGAAATGCAGTGCCTCCGCCAACTGTGTCACTACGTGCCCCGTAACTGTTTAAAGCTTTCTTAAATGATTCTTATATTTTACAGTTGGCAGTACAGTGATACCTGTTACATACCCTAATAGTTCCTATACATGACTTATTCAGCCGAATTCATTTCAGAATTTTATTGTAACTGTCGCACACAGAATTTGTGAAAAATATGTGCGTCATTACAGTACCGTACGTAATACTGTATTTCGGTCTCCTGGGAAAACGTCATGTCATTAAACGCAGTTCTGTAATCGCTTTTGAGCAGTAAGCTTCTGCGGCATCCAGTCTCTTCACTGGGGTAATCATGCTGTATGGACGGTCTATTAGACAGGTCGCCTACCCCAGCTAATGATTCTGTTGACAATGGAGCAAATTGCAGTCTCATTTATATAAGCTAAAGTACGCCCACTGTTTAAATTGCGTATTACTAAGCGCACAAGGAGAGTTTTTTTTCAAGTTGAATACTTCGTTACCGGTTCCTTTGGACTGTACGGAAGATGGTGAAGCCAACAGAAAAAGTAACTATACTCTGCAAAATATTTTACTGGGGCTCGCGGTGGCGCAGTTGGTTGAGGAACTGCGCTAGAGCCCGGACGTTCGCGGTTTCGAATCCCGATGGTGTCCATTGACATAATCCTTCAGGCTATACTATGGCCCTTGGGCCGACTCAAATTCTAACATAAATGAGTAAAGGTAAAGCATTCCCGTTATAGGCGTGGAGTGGCCCAGAGGGTTCCAGGAATTTAAGGTTCCCAGATTACATGACAACAGCACGGGATGGTGATAAGTTTGTCAGCTCTTGAACCGGCCGCCTTTACACCCAGGAAATGTTGATTTCGGTTAGAGGCTGAGTCGACCCCAGGGCCATAGTGCGATCGGAAGGATTTTATGTCAATGAAGAATATACTGACACCATCTGGAATCGAACCAGCGAACTTCCGATTTGTAGCACAGCACCTTAAGCACTGTGCTACCGCGGTCCCTAACATAAATGAGTACCGGGAATAATTCTTGGGTTAAAGGCGGCCAGTTCATAGCGCTGACTAACTTACTACCTTCATGTGCCGACTGTATCGAAGTCTGTCAGCTTCAACTTCCTGGAATCCTCTGAGCCTGTAAGTGGACCTGTAGAGGGATTGATTAAACTAACCTTAAATATTTTATGGGGACGGTTAGCATTTCTAGAGATTGAGGTTGATAAATTTAAATATTTCTAATTGTCATTAACCATTTTCAGGCTGAGGTTTTTTGAATAAGTTTATGTAAGAAGCAGTTAGAAGGATGTGTACGTACGTACGTACATATGTGTTGCTTATCCTGATGTAACATACCAAAGAATATCTGTGACAGTGGAAATAATAACGTTTTTTTGGTGAAAATTTAATTTGAGTTCAAATTGTAAGCTGTTGACACTCCCTGTTCGTTCTGCAAATTTTTCCACCAACCCTATACATCGAAACTCCGGGGCTTGAAGCTCGTCCAAATAAGTCAGTACGTAGAACTCAGTGCTTACTTCGGGGTAGATACTTGCGGCGTTACTACAAAGTCCAGTCCAATCAGTTAATATTGTTTAAGGAAATCGTCGTGGTTTATTTGTGAGAAACGTGCGATATACATCAATCGCCTGCAAGAGATTGGCTATAAGGCGGTCGGGATAGCGCAGTCGGTATGGCGAATCACCATGGGGTTGACAGTTTGGGATTCGAAGCCCGGTGGAGGAAGAGACTTTTTTTTTCCACGCCCGTCCCAAAAATCTCTGGGGCTCACGCAGCCCGTACAGTGGGTACCGGGACCATTTTCCGGGGGTAAGTAGGCTAGGACCTAGCGTTGATCGGTGTTAATAAGTATAGCTGCACCTCTACTGCCCTGTTTACTGCAAGACTTGTTACTGAGTGGCCTTCATCTTTACCAGAATACTTCTGCACCTTTGGTTAGATCCACACCACACACGCGAAAAGGACGTTTTTATTTCAGGCGCTCGTCCTGCACGCCGCTGTTCTCGTGTGCTTAACTGAGGGGCGCATATGACTGGGTTATTTTATACTTTCCGTCATTTTGTGGTGGTCTGTCTTGAAAAATAAACATATTACGTTATATGTGGCAAACCATTTTCTGCTTATTTCTAATAAAATCACTCTACGCCTAGAATGTGCCCGAATTTCATTCATCCTGTGTTGCTGCTTTAAACGTGTGTTTTCTAGTCATTCGGAATACGTATGAGGCTCAGAAACTGCTGGCGACGTAACATAGGGACCCTTTTCCAGCAGTATGACTCCGGATTAACTTGCCCTACTTTTGTACCCGACTACCACGGTTCGACTCTGGGACTCATAATGGCGGCTGTGGGTTATACTAAAAAGATTCAGGTAAATTTCTGAACAGTATCTTAAAACAATCGATGCTCGCTTTCTCTCCGCTTTATAAGATACTTTCACCTTTTGGCCTTATCCTGATGGTGAGGTTAAGAGTTCGTGAAACGGTACCTACACTTCCCAAAATTGTGATAGTGTAGTGCTCAATAAAACATTAGAAAACTTTAAGAGCCTTATTTTTTAAAACCCCTCAGCTCCTCTTTTGGCTACAAAGGGGCATATTGTAACACACACAGACTAGCCTGACATCTACCCTACGCCCTGTCTGCAAGGAGGGAGGGAAACACTCGTGACAGAGAGCGAGAGAGAGAGAGAGAGAGAGACTAGCCTGACGTCTAACCTAAGCCCCTTTCCTACAGCAACATAGTGATGGGGTTATAACAGGAAAGGTCCGACCTACTTGAATCACATTTGACGATATTTGTTCACTAAATTGATTCAGTGTGATGGTAGTAACATATCGCTCATTTGTGACAACAGTGTCACAACTGAAAATCAGTGATTTTTCAGGAGAAACGTTTAAAGATTTTGAAGTGCTATACTTTTCTATGAGTGCAAAAATGACACAACTGCTCTCCAGCGGCTAGTTTTACAAACTGCGTTATGACACTATACCTGTTAAAAGTGCATCTGCAAACGTTTCTTTCTATACCAATAAATCAAAAATGCCAAATTTTGAGTTGTGACACTATTGTCACAAATGAGCTATATATATTTATTTATTTGTTTATTTATTTATTTGTATTTATTTCTCCTTGATTTATATATTTTATTGCAGCTTGGAATCTGATCCACATTCTGTCCTTCGAATAGCGTAAAATACAGACCAATATATCGTCATTTAATATAGTGCAGCACAGTAACGGGCTGATTCTAAGTGCATAGTGTGCTTGTGGCGTGTTGTGTAGGGAGCGATGTTTTTACAGTGTGTAGTAGATATCGCATGACGTAAAATCGTGATGTAAGGAGTAGACCGCTTGTACAGGAAGTTCCGACGTCCTTCAGTCGAAGCAGTGTTGTGCTTGTGCTTGTGTTGATAAAGGGAGCTATTCACGTATGTGTCCTATATGTACTGCTAGCTGGACTCTCTACAGTTTGTTTGCACTGCCTGTGAGCGAGACATTTCCTAACAGCCATAAACGCAGTACGTACGTAGTTTCCAGTACAGAATCTTGCAGAGTTCTTTGATTGTATCCAGGCGTGGTTTTTATGCACTAGTGGATCACAAACTGCGTGATTGTAGGCTAAGGAGCCATATTGCTAAGGTACATACACTTTTGTAGTGCCCAATCAGAGTACGAACGCTTACATGGAACGGCAATCCAAACATAATCGTAAGCCTATTTATCTGTTACATAGATTTATAGTTCTGTATGTCTGTTAGCATTGTTACATTCGATTTGTTTTGTTTTTGTGAAGAACTGATTTTTAGTACAGTTGTGTATGCACAGAACATATCGGATATCATTTCGTTTCATTATCTTCTTGGTGTGTGAAAGTCATAATTTAAAAACAAATTTTAATATTGGACTCTAGGTGTCAATATGTTTATGGTCTTTAATTCGTACCAGATTTCACGTGGCTAGCTCCAGTGCTACACCAGATATCTGTCTTAAGCCAGGAAAAAAAAAAGAAAGAAGACAAGCAATGTATGTGTTACGTAACATTGAGGTGCGGTCCTGCAACCAATGTTGTAGTGGAAAATCAATAAGTATAACATCTTGTGAGTTTGTATTTATAGTCGTCTGTATCCGGCATGACATGCGCATGCGCCACATTGTCATCTGTGGCCTTCCTGGCTCTACAGTATTTTTCCACATTATGTCATAAATGGCAGGATTTTCGACTAAAGGTTATGGGATATAAAATGTGTGTTCTGATTTTATGTACTTTTTTTTGTCTGAAACGTTTCTCATTCTAGGAATAATTTAGCGAAATATTATCAAAAATGTGTATTGGTTGTCATGTAAAGTACCCGTCATTCTTGTCAGATTTTAATGAAACTTGAATTTTCTCTAAATATTTTATCAAAATACACAAATACCAAATTTCATGTAAATCCGTCCAGTGGGAGCCGAGTTCTTCCATGCGGACAGGCGGATGGACGGAGGGACAGACAGACAGACATGACGAAGTGAAGGGTCGCTTTTCGCAGTATTGCGAACGCGCCTAAAAACAGAATCGCGTATTGCCGCAATATTTGCTGCTGTACATTCGACAAGAATATCGCCTTCCCCACAGTTGCGTACTTTTCCGATGCCTGTCACTTTGCATCACGTCAGGACCACAAGAGACTGGTGCTTGTGCTGCGGCCGCATCTGAAATTTGCGCGTTCCCAATGTTGGTAGTCTTTAGACTGTAGACACTCTTTAGCCAGCGTTCGCTTAAGTGAGTCGGGTGGATTGAAGTTTAAATTGCGAGACAAACAGACACCGAGATACACAGGCACCGAGACAGCGTGCCTAATTTCTTATTTTTATTTTATTTTTGTATTTTTATGTTTATATTTTAAATTCTACATTTTTAGGCAGTACCCTAGGTTAAAATTAGCCCTTATGAGCATGGAAGTCATCTGTCGTTCTTCTGTTGTATATTTCCAGAATTTTTCAAGCTACTATGGTCAGCTAGCTGTATTCATAACGGTACATATGACAAAACACGGGGTGCTTTTGAGAGCAGGCTTCTTTACTAACGGCACACAGCCTTGGGTTACGTAGAAGTTTTATAATTTCTTGACTGTCTGAGCGGGTATTTTCTGCTCTACAAGATTCTCCGTGGAATTAATTGATGCTTCTGAGATAAGGCGATTTGGAGTCTGAAATGATCTGACCCAATAGAATTATGGAAGAAATTGCGCTTCAATTAATTTTACGTTTCTTATACTGTGCATAGTGACGAAATGACTTCTATGTAAAACCCTCAAATGTAGCATGTGTGCATTTGGTTGGTTTTCCATTGTAATCACTGTAATTAATTGGCTGATGTGATTTTTAATAAACAAGTAGAGTACAGATCATGAATATGTCATTTAAATAAAGGCATACTTACAGCTGCCGTTTCAAACACAGAATATCTATCGTAACAAAATTCTGTGTACAGTTAACTGAAGAATAAGAACCAACTGGATGCTACTTAATGTTTTATTATACTTATGATAAGCTGAACATGTTTCGGGCACTACTATGCCCATCATCAGGAGCTCACGACTATAGTGCTGATTACCACATGGGCAGTCCGATCCTGGGGTTGCTGTTAGTTGGAAGTGTCCGGCTGCAGGCTATTGCACGAGTCGTGCAATAGCCTGCAGCCGGACACTCATCCAACCTGCCTGCACCTAACTTCCAACTAACAGCAACCCCAGGATCGGACTGCCCATGTGGTAATCAGCACTATAGTCGTGAGCTCCTGATGATGGGCATAGTAGTGCCCGAAACATGTTGATATAATGAAACAATAAGTAGCACCTAGTTGGTTCTTATTCTTCAGTTATCACAACGATGCACGGTCCAATAAACATCAAATCTGTGTACAGTTATTTCAATCAGGAAGCGTTAACACTTGCTTATCTCACTGTAACTACTGTGATCCTGTATCCATACCGAAATACACGCACAACTTAAAAGTTTTCACTTTCCAAGTCATAAGAAGACAGAGTTCTGATAGAGTAATTTTTCTACGTACCTAAAGACAGCCTTTCACAAACTCGTAAGTTTCGAGCAACAGTTTGTAGCTTACGTAAGGAAAGTTTGTCTTTTGCGAAGGCCAATTTTCTACGAAGGAGTGTGTGTTGACGTAAATAAAAAAGCCAGGCTTGTGCTAGGGACTTGCTCGAACACTGACTGTACTCTCTGATGGTCGTGGGTTTCTTCAGTTCGCCCAGACAAATCCGCCGTTGGTAACGTGTTAAGCTACAACTACTTTCATCAGAATCATTTCCATTTCCCTTTTACCAATCAACTTTACTTTCGATGCTATAAAATCTGATTTTCTTAGAGCATCGTAAAAAACCCATAACAAAACAAAATGTTGAATTTTTTGAGATTGTAGTTCTAAAAGGCAAAGAATGAGAGGGTCGTAGCCTTTCTTGCTGTAATATGGTCACATATTGTGAAATATTTCTCTGTCCAGGCGAATTATTGAATGGTGCCCTCAAACAGACTGAAAATTCGACTTTAAACCCCTGTAACTCTATAATAATAAGTAAAAACCAGGTTCCTCGTGCTGGAAAACATGGCTGCTTCTCCAAAATTCTCCTTGATTAGGGTTATTCAGGCACAGAGTCGCTTTTATTCTGAGAATTATACGAAGCACACAGTTATACTGTGGATAAAGTGCAGATGACATGTTACAGGTGTTATATGGGCATATTTAATCCTTTCATAACTACCATTAATTTGGATTATTTTTAAAGTTTCAGTTCGTGGCTCAGAATAAAAGTTTATCCCTATTATATAAGCTAGGCAGTTACATTCCAAAATGAATTGATCGCTCTTTCTTCTAACGTGTACATAAAACATTTGTGGACGTTATTTACAAAGTAAGAAAGTTTTATGGGGAGGCAACGCCCGGCTGCCTGTGAAAACTTCAGAAGATTTTTCGTGGACAGTATACCTTTCTGGAACAGATTTTTACGAAACTGACAATCTTCACCATTAAGTGGAGAACATCTCGAAAGAATTTTGCATTAGTAGGTCAAAAAACGAGGAAATTGTGGGTATAAATTCATGTACGCCATCAAGTTAAGTGTGGCGCCATCAAGTTAACTACGGCGCCATCAAGTTAAGTACGGCTCTGCCTGCCTATATTCACGGCAGTCACACTTGCTCTTGGACTGTGTTAAAGAACTTCTATATAAAATTTCATGGACATCCTACAAACTGACAGACATGTGATTAGGCGGATGGAGGCGGCTTTCCTATAAGGCGTTCTTACTCGTTTACTTCAAACAGCACACCTAACGATCAAATAATAATTCAAATATGAAAATAAACTTGTTACAGGAGTGCCGATAAGTCCTTAGCCCGACCAGGAAAAAAATAAGCTAATGCTTCTGTCAGAACGGCGTGAATTTCCTTCGGCGCCTTGCCTTGCAAGAAAAAAAACTTGATGACAGCTCGCGTCTCGATGTTGTTGAAATAGTGGGTGCACCTGACATGCTTGTTTCCTTTCTGGTCGGGCTAAGGACTTATCAGCACCCCGGTATTACCTTATGGAACACTCTGTGTGCTATGTAGAGACAAACCTGTTACTCTTTTTGGATAAACATTGATAAGGCATGTGATAAGCAAATCAACAGTGTACTCACCGTTTCGTCACACAAAGTATTTGACCTCGCAAAAATTTTGGTATTAAATGCATTTCATGACTCTTGATGGCATGGTTGAATTTGTGGGAGGCAGTTTGGCAGTGTCTGTGATTATTGTTGGTTGGTATCATTTTACTACAGAGTGGTCTGTGCATGAATGTGACGTAGTTATTTCTGTTATTTTATGGAAGACCTCTGAATTTTGTCTGCACATAAACGCTGGTCAATTCCAATATCAACGATTACCTCTTATCGGGTGCGTGAGTCAGTTTCCTGTCGGTGGGCCTCGTGGGTGCGGCAACGGTGCAAATGTGTCGTTTAGCTTGGTGGTACTAGCGACAATAAAATATTGTTATTATGTGCCACTTACAATCAACAAGAATGGCAGTGTACTTGTAATGTAAAATTGAGGCGCGTTCGCTTAACCACTGTTGCAGTGGAAAAGTGTGCAACCTATTTTCATCTGTGGCCTCTCCGGCTCTACCAAAGTTTTCCACGTGGTCTCGAAAAGGCACTATATTCGGAATAAAAGTTATTGAATGTAAAATGTGTTTTGGTTTTCTGTACAATTTCTGTCCGAAACATCTCTCATTCAAAGAAGAAATGAGTGAGATGTTATCATAAACCTACATTGTTCCAAATATAATGTACCCATCATTTTTGTCAGATTTTAATGAAACTTTAAATTCCGTGACAACTTTGAAAAATACACAAATACCAAATTTCATTAGAATCAGTCCAGTGAGAGCCGAGTTGTCCCATATGGGCGGACGGACGGACCAACGGATGGACAGACATGACGAAGCATATAGTCGCTTTCCGCAATTGTCCGAAAAGTCTAAAAATTATACGTTCTGCTAACAGTTGTAATATTGTGTGTTTTGTTTAGATCTCAAGACTAACAGCGATAATTTCCTCACACAATGTTAACCGTCAGTTTTTATAACCGAGAAGGAGAGCATTTACTGCGCGGTACGAAATCTATCTTTAAATGTAGCTCAGTTGACTTGCCGCCTTTAGAAAGCAATTGCAGACCTGGCATACTGTTTTCACTATCTATTTCTCTTCTGGCCTTCGATCAGCGGGCTCTGAATTTTAATTAGATGGAAATGCGTGTGGAATAAATTGGTCGCTGCGCGCAGGAGTCACGCATGACTACGTTTATGGCTAAAATTATTTGACCGGAAGTCATGGTGACTATCGCCATGGACTGCATGACAAAAAGAAGTTTGGATTGGTCAGGAAAGCTGGAGCCAAAGAACATTCAATTACATGTACATTTGTCCATTACGTTTCCAGGAGTCAAGATGAATTCATATGCTTTGACACCTATATACATTAACACTGATAGGTAGGCCCAAACAAAAAACGATGCCCTGAACGCTATTGTTATTGTTATTATTATTATTATTACTGTTATTACTATTATTATTATTATTATTATTATTATTACTGTTATTACCATTATTATTATTATTATTACTATACGCATTACTGCTGTGATGTAGTAACGTGCTGAGAGGTTTCTAGTTTAGTCACCAATGTTGGTCACGACGCAGGCCAAAGTACTAGACTTTGTTATAGTTGACAATTAAGCAAATTTATTGCAGTTTGTTAGCGCTGATTACTTTTACAGCTGAACACTGGTGGAATTCAGTTGAATATAAGTTGAGTACAGTACAGAGTATAGTTGAGGATAGCCCAGGTAAACTACATCTGCTAGTTCAGTCCCCGACTAGCAGTGAACACCCTTGACAAATGTAAAAAATGATGATCTTCTAAGAGCACGGCCCACATATATATATATATATATATGATTCACGTTGGGTGTTGGCTCGGGTAGGAGCATAAGCATGTGATTCTTAAATATTGTCTTTTGATTGGCTATTAATGTCGTCATAATAATTTCTCAAAACCTCGCCTTATTAGGTCACAAAATCGAACCCTTACCTAATTTGGTTTAAAACTCTGACTCCTTACAAATATAAATGAGCTTGTTTCCGATCCAACAACCATTACATCATCCAACAACCATTACATCATCCAACAACCATTACATCATCCAACAACCATTACATCATCATATCTGGTTTGCTGCTGAAGTAAAGCTAATACAAACAAATTACAATGCTCTTAAAGTCCTGGATATTCGGTATCTAGTATTTTAATATACAGTTTACATATTCATTCTGGACGTTATAAAAGTTTATAATACATTTTCTAAAACTAATAAGCGATTTGGGATATAGTCCATCCTTCTCATCATACTTTGTCTTACCTAATTACAATGCTTCATCACACCGCTTGCGAACACCAGCTTTCAGTTCTCTTGCTGAAGAATTTAATGGACGTATTTAGAGTTGAAACTTTTTCAAAATATTGACACTTTCAACCACAAGTATTTGTTTTAATTCCCCGAAATTTCTCGTTCATGCCTCTTATGTTTTTTTTTTTCCAAATTATATTTTCTTCGCTGTTCCTTGTTTCAATTGTTTGTAGTTTTACAAGTTTCTGTAAAAATCAGTCCAGTTACAGGCCTGGAGTGACCCAGAGGGTTCCAGGAAGTTAAGGTTCCCAGATTTCATGACAACGGCACAGGATGATGGTAAGGTTCTCAACCTAACGCACCGGCCGCCTTTACCTCCAGGAAATACTCCTGGTACTCATTTCTGTTAGAGGTTGAGTCGACCCCAGGGCCATAGTGCGATCGGAAGGATTTTATGTCAATGAAAAATCCCAATGACACCAGCTGGGATCGAACCAGCTACCTTCCGATTTGTAGCACAGCACCTTAACCACTGTGCCACCGCGGTCCCCACAAGTTTCTATAATTACCTCATTACCAACATTGCCCTCTTATTCCTGACATAAATTGCTCTCTTTCATTTATTTCAACATTCTACAGTATTTTAACAATAAATTGTATGTTTAATTACGGTTTTATTGCAGTGTACCTCGTTTCAGTTATGTGTGTTACAACTTAGTGGCTAGCTCTATTCTTATCTTTATGTTATCTGTTGTTATTTTACTGATAGGCTCTTATTGCGAGGTTTTAGAACTTCAGCGACCGTAAATACAGAGATTACGAAATTCGTCGTGACACGAAGCAAATCCAAACGTAGGCACCGGTGTGTCGGTGTGTCGGTGTGTCGGTGTGTCGGTGTGTCGGTGGAACGCGCTGCCATATTTTCCTTGAATAAGAATATAGGACATTGAGTGATTATATTTCTATTATATTTATTGCTTTTACTTCTTAATTATCGTGTTTGATAATAACCTATTAAAATAACTTAATTACTGTTCAGTAAATAACTGGGATGCGAAGCCATGGACAGGATTTATCTGAGAGCATGGAGACAAGCGACGGGCAGTAATGAAACATCTGGGTCCACAAATGCAGGGAACGTCTGGACACCTGGCTTCTGCAGAAGGACTCTGCTCTACGTAGTTCGTTTGTTAGACCGTTTATTCTCTCTTGCCTTCATTCTTCGTTTCTTCCGTGTATGCTTCTACAGATTCTGTCCATCACATCTGCCAGTATTTCACTTCTGTCAGTTTGTCTTCAAATTCCGATATTCCAGGCACACTTTTCATGTACCTGTATTGTATTCGCGGCGAACGTGAATTAGAATAGAGGCTAAATTACATTAGTACTTTAATTATAAAGTACAAATGTAATTTACTGCACAACGACATAAGCTGATCCTGCAGCAGGTGTATGACATTTCGGGAGAAATAGTTTTAGAAAACGAAATAAATGTATTTATTTCCACTCTTCATACAATGATGCCGTGGCGCGTCCTCAGGTTGCGGATAGAGGAACGGCCTCCTTTATGAAGGGTAGCTGCGAATAAATTGAATAAGCAGTCGTGGACAGCCGACAAGGGGTGGTCCTCCAGCTTGGGGGTTGGGCGAGGTGCCAACAACCCCTCCCTGTAAAACA
>Ga0123354_10004321_pt1 | contig 20098 bp, 11 predicted proteins | sample TergutLab28metaG_2_FD_97872 | JGI IMG/M metagenome (GOLD analysis project Ga0123354, IMG submission 97872) | Labiotermes labralis P4 segment gut microbial communities from Petit-Saut dam, French Guiana - Lab288 P4 | ecosystem: Host-associated > Arthropoda: Insects > Digestive system > Gut ...
CAACATCGAAATACTGCAAAGATTTCAAAATAAAGTCCTCAGATCAATCGTCAACGCCCCACGGTATGTACCGAACACTATATTACACACCGATCTACAGATACCCACAGTTAAAGAAGAAATAACTAACTTCAGCACCAAATACCGAGAGAAGCTAATCACACATCCCAGCGAACTCATACCCGCACTACTAGACGAAGAAGAACCAAGAAGATTATAACGTTTCAAACCAACTGAACTAACCACAAGGTTCTCACAAGCACCGTACACAGGTACGAGGACATCTTATGTGAGGATATTTAATGGAATATTACTCCACAGGTCATGCAATATCAGCGTAGGGTATAAGGTTAAGAGTACTTATAGTCTGTAATAGACTGGTGGTACAATAAAGGAGACAAAAAAAATTACAGCAGTGATTCGATCAAGCTTGTGAGATGATATGGAGTGGTTATTTCTGACGCAAATGCGATATTCCAACTCAGAAGTGGCTCAGGACGTACCTGATGTGGTACTGTACTCTACGTATAAGACATTAGTTTCTTTTTCCTAACGCGTACCTAACAGGAAACATTAATTCTTTTGCATAATACGTATTTGCCACACCGTTAAATGGCTGACACAGTGTGCGGAAGGTTTTGTAGATGCAGTTCTAACGTCATTTTCATTATCTTTCAAATGAAAATCCAGTATTCTAATTTGAACATTTTCCTTACTTTAAATTTCAGCTACTACACTTTTCCATATTGACAATGTCAGCAAACCTGTCGTGGGAGATGCTCCGGTAAAACGCTGAAATCTTACCAGTGGGTTACTGTTACGATCGACGGCTTCTGACAGTTTTACTAATAATTCATTGTAACTTAACCAAGGTCTTACAGTTGCTAAAAGGTAGCGGTTCTCCATTTTTATTGCTTCATTAAAGAGACATTTCCTGAATAACGTAATAGTTCAGCAAGTCAGAGTGTCTGCACTCTAATGTCATTGCCGGCAACCGGTGATGACTGCAGCAACTGACCTTTGACAGTAGGACGTGTGGCCTTTGGAGTGTGTTGACACTTACAGAGATTTTATTAAACTGAAATTTGCAGGATGCAAAGAACGTGTAATGACAATTGTGTAATGAAGCTCAATTCATCTTAACTTCCTAAAGCCTAGCGGTTTGCAAATTTACATCAGGGTGTGAAGATGAGAAGAGAAAAACCACGAGAGTCGATGTTTTCGTCTGTTAACAGAAGCAAACAGGACTGACATTCATAAAACTGGACAAACTTATGAAGAACGCTAATCAAGTAAGCTATTACAGAATAAAGTAAGCCTTTCAAAAGGCTAAAATACATCCAGAAGGTTTATGAATATATTCCATGCATTTTATGTTATAAGAAATTCGTTTCGAAATTATTCTTTTAACGCCCATTAGTATTGGCGTGACATTGTGACTGGGGCGTATATAATGTGTTTAATTACTTCAGAATGGGCCGCAATTTGTCCAAATAAAATCAGAGCCAGAAACGAATAGGAAATGCATAATATTTATCTTTGTGTGTATATGCATATATTACACTGCTCAATGCGTGACAGTTTGAAGAAACGACTATCGTTTTCTAACATCTTGTAATTTGTGCGAAAACGTATAGTCGCCGGATCTTCACGTCGGCTCCTTCTATCGAATTGTCAACAGGTGTCGCGTTGGTAATTCCTGGATATCCGGTGTGGGTACTTTCAAAAGCAAGGATTGGCAACATCTCACTGCTGACAGTATCACATGTAGCGGGGAGCGAACCGGGGACTGTTAGTGTCACGTGATTCCACCTGTCTGTGGGCAAGGTTTGAAAGTGAGCGGGGGATTGTGGCTGAAATTAACCCCTGGAGGTTTGTAGCAAAGAATCGTGAATAAAACATGGCTACTTTGCCACTTGGTTTGTGTAAAGGTCAGTTCCTTCACGACCATTAACTAACACAGCTTCTCCATCACGTATGCCGTACCCTGGGAGAAAGAGTGGCTTCAGATGGCTGTGTTAGGTGCGTTTACAAAGTCACGAACGTGCAGGGAAAGAGTACCACATAAGTCTTTCCAAACTTTAGACCACGATTAAGACGTCTACATCTTTCTGGGAAGTGACACCGTGTAGTTTGTTTCACACCTATCAATGTTTCGGAGGAATATTTTTCATCCATCTTCCGGTTAGAACAGTAAGCTGCTCGGGTGGGTCTAGGATATGGATTCAGGGAAGGAACACGACCCTACACGTTGCCAGTAAATTTCCAGCGAGATTTACCCTCTCACCCTGAATATGGAGACAGCACACCCCTCCAAATATTACTGAATAATAAAAAGTACATCAATCCCTGCAGAAGTCTGGACAGGCCCTGAGGGTTCCAGAAGGCGGAGGCTCCTAGATTTCAAGCCAGTTGGTACATGAATGTGGCAAGGGTGTCAGCTGTGCGCATCAGCTGCCTTTATATAGCAGAAAATATTCCTGGTACCCATTTCTGCTAGAGGCTGAGTCGATCCTAGGGCCACAGTGCGGTCAGAAGGTTTATGTCAATAAAAAATTCCAATGACACCATCGGGAATCGAACCCGTGACCTTCCGGCTTGTAGCGCAGTGTTAACATTAGTGAATATACAGTCAGAATAATGCGGAATTAAGGATTTTAGACGCACAATTATGTTAAATATATTTTTTTTTATTTTGAACAATTTAGGCAATAATCGAGAACGGATTACAGGGGCTTGCATTTTGTAAAACACGGCAATAATTTCGAAAACTTGACATGTCATTGTTTTAAACAGTGCTTATTCAGCGAATTTGAATGAAGACATCACGAAGTGCTTGGATACGTATTGTAATACTAATTTGTATGTCAGCACAACTGTTTTTATTACACAAGGTTATATGTAGGCTACATGTTTCAAATAATAAACAGTCATCTTCAGGCCTATTCTTTACAGGTTAAGTCACAGGATGCTGTGCACACATTGGGATCCCAGTGTGTTTACATCAGTGAGATATTTAAGCCAAATAATTTGCCTAGGAGAGTAAAACTTGCAAAATATGTGACTAATTGGTTAAAATATATTTTAAAAATCTAAAAATAGTGTGTTGGCGTTTACCATTTAAAAAAATGTAGGTCCCGTTACCATCTAATTATTCCAGGGTTGTGAGGTTATACTTGCTGTGAAGCCGGAGTGTATCAATTGTTTTTTGTTGCCTCGCGGGTATGCGCGTGTTGTCGTAATATCTCACATGGAATTCGCGATGGAATTACTCAGATGAGAATCGCTATCTGTTTACTTTGGTAAGTTTTGTGGGAAGAATGAACTTCCTCGTCAAGGTTTTCTCCTGGTGTCTGGTAATCAGAGATGGATGACAAAGGTGAGCTTAAGTTTTAGCTGGATTATTAACAAATCTGTACATATTGATGGTGAAAACTTACGATAGATAGGTCGAACTTCTTGGTTCCGTTATTTTTAAACCTTATTGCTGTATGCGGTCTGTTGTGTGGGTTTGTTCAAGCGTTCTCAATGACTATTTATTAGCCGAAACATGTAGCCTACATATTGCCTTGTGTAATAAAAACAGTTGTGCTAACGTACAAATTAGTATTACAATAGTGTTTATTCAGCACCAACAAACCTTTTAAACGAAAGTAGACTGCAACTAATGTATCGTACAACAGGGTGCAGGCAGACTTAAATAAAATGTTTGGAATGACTGAAACATGAAAGTCGGGACTTAAATTTTGCCGAAAGATATATGACGTCGCTATTGGGATGTCGCGGCGCTGCATTTCCGGGCTGAAGCGCTTCCTGTTTATTGCTATTGTGTATTTACAATTACTGTAATATAAGTCAGGGTAACTTACTTGTATAATGTATTATATTCCGTAAATACACAACAATATAATGATATTATATATTATATATAAACTCAGGTCACATTATGGCAACGTGTTTCGACCGTAAACGGTCATCTTCAGAACAATAAGGAACATTTCTAAGGTACAATAAAGTGAGCACTCAATGGGATCCCATTTCGTTTACAGTAAAAGTTAAAATAATGTATGATGAAATTATTATTTATAACTAAAGCTAAAGAATTTCATAATACATTATTTCAACTTTTACTGTAAACGAAATGGGATCCCATTGAGTGCTCACTTTATTGTACCTTAGAAATGTTCTCTATTGGCCTGAAGATGACCGTTTACGGTCGAAACATGAAGTCATAATGTGACCTGAGTGTATATATATTATCACTGTACTGATATGTAGTTGTGTATTGACGGAATATAATATATTATACAGATTTGTTACTACACAACGGGGTGGCCTCTGTCAAACAGGGTAACTTAGTTGTCTTCGTGAACTGGAATATGTTACCTGGAGACTATACTGGCTGGCGAGTATTCTCAGCCCGTATGATGGGCGGGGCATGTGGCATGTATGAATGAAAAGCGAAATTCATATAGAGTTTCATTAGGAAAACCTGAAGAAAGAAAACCACTTGGAAAGACTCAGCATGCGTAAGAAGATAAGATTAAAATTAGAGTGATCTGGCTCAGAACAGGGAAAAGCAGCAGGGTTGTCTGAACACCATAATGAATACTCAGGTTCTGTAGAATATACGGAATTTCTTGAATAGCTTCTCATAGAGTTGTCTGCTCCATGGAGACTGTTAGTTGTTTGTACGCCGACGTTCCGAATGGCACGGCATATGCAGCGTCAAAAATATGAATATGATTGAATAATAAATTGGAAAGTTTTTATATATATTGACCGTGCATCCTAATATAATGATAGTATTTTTTACCAACTTGGTGCACAAATTCTTTATTTTAATACATTTATTACATTCCTCTACATGTTTCGAGCACTATTATGCTCATCTTCAGGAGGACAATTGTGTTAGTACAGCATCTGGTATCGTCACTGTCTTTAGGTGACTGTTCAGTACACAGGTTACTACAGGACCGGTCCTCTAGTAACCTGTGTACTGAACAGTCACCCAAAGACAGTGACGATAACAGATGCTGTACTAACACAATTGTCCTCCTGAAGATGAGCATAATAGCGCTCGAAACATGTAGAGGAGTAAAATAAATGAATTAAAATAAGGAATTTGTGCATCAAGTTGGTAAAAAAGACTATCATTATGTTGGAAAATGTGTTGAAGAAAGCGATTCGTAGTAAAATTCACGCGAATGTGCTGGAACTGCTGTATCGTGAATCATCTCAGCCAGTGTCCAGTCAGTGAACGTAGTAATGAAGGCGTAATATTTTGAATCGTGCAACGAAACACTGCATTAGAGAGCAGTTATGTATGCGCAGTGTTGTTGTATTCGCGATCATTTCTGAAAAAAAATAATGTTTTGCCACACAAACTTAAATATGAAAGTGCAACTTTCATACACGTATATGTTTGTCCATCTTAAGTGGAAAATAAAGAAGTCACAAGATCGAGACGAAGCCTGGTAGGGTGTCCTGCATCCCACTGCTGCTTACAGTTTTAGTATTTCGGTTTCCAGCCTAGTCCCGGAGACCATCTTCTCTGATGTGTCTCACGGTTACCCTGCAGGAAGACATCGGGGTAACGTCCCCGCTTACGAAGGTGGAGCCTCCTTCTAGTGTATATAATCTTGTGTGTATGTCTATATATATGGGGACCGCGGTAGCACAGTGGCTAAGGTGCTGTGCTACAATTCCGAAGGTCGCTGGTTCGATCCCGCCTGGTGTCAGTGAATTTTTCATTCACATAAAATCCCTCCGATCACACTATGGCCCGGGGGCCGACTCAGCCTCTAACAGAAATGAGTACCAGGAGCATTTCTTGGGGGTAAAGGCGGCTGGTGCTTAAGGCTGACAACCTACCACCATCCTGTGCCCTTGTCACGAAATCTGGGAACCTTAACTTCCTGGAACCCTCTGGGCCTGTCCAGGCCTGCAATGGGACCGCTTTACCTATATATATATATATATATATATCTTCTATATCATCCTGTCGTCCTATGCCCTATAGTTTCACATATTGACAATGCTGTTAATTAAGTCATTATTGGGCTACGTAGAAATAAGTAGATAAATAATACATTCAAGTTTACGTTTGAGACTGTGCCTTATGGAGTGTAATAATTTAAGTTAAATTATTAATTGACGTAACACAAATAAGACTTAGAAATAAATGAGAACACACAGACGGGTTGTGGGAGTAGCAGAAAAACATTTGAATGTGGAGGCAGTCAACAAATCATTCCCTTTTGATTTTCCACAGCCTTGCAGGTCTCCTTAGCGTTGGCAGAGCGAGTTTTGTGGGTGACGGATGTGAGGCGATCACAGGTGGTCAAGAGAACTGCGATCTTGTTGGGCATTACGCAGGGAGAAATGTTAATTTAATACTGAGTTTTCGAGGCAATCATCTTCAGGGATCAATAATTCTTGAACCCTGAAGATGAGACCGATATTTTGTCCCGAAACATCGGTAAGAATTTACCACTGCTCGTTGCATAATAATACCGAAGAGTGCGGTTTTCATCTACTTCGTGGTGAAAGTCAAAAATCAAGCTGATGTGGTGAAAATATCCAAAAACAAGGCGGGTTCAGAAGTGCTTGAAGAAACTATATACGGAGTGATTCATGACTTATGGACATTGATGCGTGAGATGATTTCCTATACCTTGTGATCAAAATAGGTCATATAAACATATGTCCGGTTTTTGACGGTTACGGAGCTATGACCGCTTGAAACTTAGAATGGAGCGTAAGGTTATTGAAAATAAATGCAACAAAATAATAAACCAGAATAATACCTAATAAATAAAGAGCATAAATTTAATTCAAATTCGGAAATTTGTCTGTAGTTTACAGTGACCTTTCCCTTTAAACAGGTTTCTGAAAATGCCACCGTCGCTCGCACCTCACGCTGCCGCTCGCCTGTGAACAGCGGACTGATCCTGTTCCAGCCGGCTGAAGATTGGTGCGTTTGCGAAGCGCAGTTCACAGAAGGGCGTTTACGACAACTAGAAAACGCCCATAACTCCACAAGTCTTAAATCAACCTGTGTAAGGTGGGGGCTTGGGGAAGCTCTCTACTCCGTCTATCGAACACCCGAAGGCAGGCAAACAACTTTCTGACAGACAGCAGGAGAACAAGTGATGGCGTAATTTTAACTTCGGAGAAAAGAGGGTTATGGCTTAAAGAAGACAATTTTGTTTGTTTCTAATTTATTACACTAAGCTGTTTGTAAATTTTATCACTAATTTAGCTGGACGTTGCGAAATTGACTTTGAGAAAAATGCATCACTATGCCTGTCCACAGAAAACACTCATTCTGATTTACCTATTTATTTCACAGCACCTCAGCAAACATGAGTTCGTTATTTAAAGTGTTTATACGGACTTCAAAATTTGATAGTAAGTTCAAGTTTATTACAGCTTCCGCACAGAAAGGTATGGCAGTCTAATTACACCTAAGGGGAATTGAATATTGTAATAGTGTTGGGATGGGTTGGGATAGCTCCGGACAAAACTTAAAGTTGGCCCTGAAACGACCGTCCAAAAGTACCGTCACCAAGTCCGTTGCTATGCAAGGACCCATTGTTGTGTATGAACATATATACAGCAAGACAAACTCTATGCGAGATATATGAGGAGTATTTATAGTTTTCTCATTCCCCTGTTAAGATCTGTTTATCCCATAACGCGAAATATTTGCAGCCAAATACAGATCCTGTGACACAAAGGACTTTTAGTCGAAACCGTTTCACTTTTGCACTAACTGTGTTATATATTTTTTTAAAATACAAATTACGATGGATATTTTCTTCTTGAACCTTGACCTTTCATAATCTGGCGACATTCTGGTTCTTCGCTGTGCTCGAGGTCGCAGGTGTACTGTCCTTGGGTTATGTTACTGAAGTGCGAGAGGTGAAAATATGGTCAGCACAGAGCGAGCCACATTCCGGAGCCATGCGATGGAACCGAGGTATACCAAAGGTCACAGAATTATTATATTATCCGATTCTGGCGAAGGTCCTGCTACAAATAAGGAGTAAACAAATAACCATTGAAAAGAGTTTTATAAATTATTCATACACAAACAAGTGTCGGCCCTGTGGGGTCATCGTCTGACTTATATAACATGTTAACATGAGTGTCATATTGCAATATTTGTACTTATTTTAATATGTCCTGAAAAGCAGCCAGATGATGACCCCACAGGGTCAACAAATGTAGTTGTATGAATACATTATAAAGCTGCCTACATTTGATGGTTAGCTGTTTACACCTTATTTTGTAGTTCAGTACCGCGGGATGTCTACTTATAAAGAAGGTTCTATTTTTTTCTGCGCAGGAAAAACGGACATACACCTTAAAATTGGGGGGGGGGTTTCGCTTAATGTAGTTTGAACAATTAACGTTACACAGTATACGTCAGCACAATCTTTTTTATTCTTAAGCAAGGCTACATGTTTCGACTAAAAGTTAGTCATCTTCAGACCCTTAGAACATTTTCGTTACCATTTACCCAAGAGCCCGCACAGTGATCACAACACGGTGGACAAAAACAGTACAGAACAAAGTATCGAACAGTGTCATCACCCAGCATAAGGTACACACATCCACAAAGTCTGACCACAAGGAATGAAAAACCAGCGGACAAAACAACGAAATACGTCACAACAACGAAAACTGCAGAACACTTTACCCGTCAATACCGTAGGAAAATAGAAGTACCCCAACGTCAGTCACAACACGACAACGGAACTCACAGCTGAATATCCGGTGAACATTAACGCACTGTTAAGGAAGAATTTTTTAATATTTTAATGTTTAGACACAATCTGTAAATAACACACATTATAAACAAAATCTTTTTTAGAAAGTTTCAACTAGATGTATTCCACAATTGTAAACACTATGGGATCCCAAAGTGGGCAAAACATCTGGTAACGAAAATGTTGTAAGGGCCTGAAGATGACTAACTTTTAGTCGAAACACGTAGCCTTGCTTAAGAATAAAAAAGATTGTGCTGACCTACACTGTGTAACGTTAATTGAATTTCAAGCACATCGTGATGCCTTCATTCAGAATAGTAGTTTGAACACCTCGAAAACATAAACAGATGGAGTACCAAATGATAAAATTCGAACCACAAAAGATTAGCACAATCGCTGCTTGATTAAAATGTTTAATATGAATTGTATTTAAAGACCCAGTTAGAATCCTCTCAGTGAACACAAAGCGCCTCGGTTATAAGTTCTAGACAGTAGCTGTATTGAAAGTAACTCGTGTTTGTTTCGAGATTCATACAAAATCAATTAAACACACACGTGTGTGGGCAGAACGTAGAACTTTTAGGTGTCTTCGCAAAATTGCAAAAAGCGATTATTAACTTTGTCGTGTGTGTCCGTCTGTCCGTATGGAACAACTCGGCTCCCACTGAAAATATTTCATGGAATGTTATATTTAAGGCTAGGAAAAGGTATGTAGTCAAACACAACTTAACTTCCTACAGATACATTTAAGGGCTTTTCGAAAATTTCTCGAGAAAATTGAAGTTCTATTAAAATCTGACGAGAATCTGAGAAGAACATGAAGACAAATGTGTATTTTTGATAATATTGCACTTATTTCTCCTTATAATGATAAATGTATCAGACAAAATTTGTAGAAAATATCACAACACACATTTTGTGGTCAAAAACATTTTTCCTAAAATCATGCCGTTTATGAGATAAGGTAAAAAAATGATATATTCAGACAGGCTACAGATGATCATAACAAAGCGCATGCGCTGTGCATACTCTATGACTAAGGCTACAGACACACACGCAGAATGTGTAATAGTTATTGCTTTTCCACGACAACAATTCACGCGAACGCGCTTCATTGTTGCGTTATGTGTACATTGACTGTCTTGTTCGATTTTAAAACTAGTGATGTATATAACCAGTCTTCTTTAAAGCGTTAATGAAGAATGAACTGGAAAGTGTAATACAACAGCCCTTGCCTTACACGCGGTGGTATCCTAGCACCAAATCAATTGCCTGAAGAAACTCATACGATTCCTTTCACCTTAGTAGATGTCACAGCTGACGCAGTTCCCCCTTTCGGCAGTCCTCCTCTTGGAACAACAAGTGGAATATTTACAAGCTGATTATTGCGGCAACAAGATTCTCCGAAACGTCGGAAACCTTTTATCATTCGACGCCGCATCGAGTTCCAGGAGACTTTTATCTTAAACTCGTAATAATTTTTCCTCTTGTCAGGAACTCAGTCACAAAAAGTGGCTGCCAGTTTCCGACTTCTTTGTGTCTGTGACCTCCTGTATGTCGTGTTTTAAGTTGCAGACATTATGACGTCGATTTTAGCACATCCATACAACATCTTCTGTCATGAAAAATGAAACAGAGATCCATTTACTTTAGAAACATTTTGTTCTAATCACTTAAACACTAAGATTAACTAAAATTATATATATATGCAGCTCGTACGGCACAGTAAACACACTTCGTCTTGAAAAACTCAAAAACAAATTGTTAAGTTTCCGTCAAACACAAATTCATTATTTTATTATTTAGAAAAATGACGACAAGTTACGGTCTACGGGACTGTCACCAGGCCAGAATTACAAAATTCAGAAAATAAGGTGAAATGCGGTACAACTAAGCTCTTGATATCGGAGCCGATATGACTTACAAGCGATTTGTTTTTGAGTTCATAAACAAAACGGGATGTTCTCTTAAGATTTTAAAAAACACTCGTTCTTGTTTATAAAAACCAGTTGATTAATACTGAAAAGGAAAACAAGTTGTTTTTATTTCCCTGAACATGTTATAAGACACTTGTCTTCACTCTGTAGGCAGAATATAGAAAATTTGAATGTCAAATCTTTGATATGTAAAGCAGTCCCTGGTAAACAGATTTCATAACGAAGACAGTGACTTTTAAATGGCCCTACTGCATCTTGGGCTGTTACATATCAGACTCTTACAACACGGTCTCGGGTTCATTCCCCGCTGACTTCGTACTTTTACTAAGTTGTTCTGGTGTGGGACGTGTCCAAGTTTCTGTGCCTTTTTCTTATTAGTTATCGCCCTTTTAGTTTCATAACTATCACCTGGGATTGGTAAAATAGGCCCAGTTGAGTCCCCATTCCCAAGGGGCTCAGTCTGACCCATCTTCCAAGTAGGGACATCTATTCCATTTTTTTCCCTGTTAACATTACCGCGGTGTGACCTCACCGAAACAAATTTGAACGCTTGCATCGTATCACTGGGATAGGCAAGTGAAGGATGTCGAAACATTTGGCATTCCGTTGGGGATTTCTCCAGAAAAATGCAGACGACCTTCGTGTCTCATAAACAAAAGGGGCCAAGACGCCTCTGCGCACCTGTCTGCAAATTTTCATGCAAAAGGGTCGCAACTCCAGGGTTTAGGTTAGGACAATTTCAACATTGATCCTTGACTTGTCTTGAATCTGGTACAATGCCTAGATCAGTAATTTAACCTTTAGACGCCTAACGTCAACTATAGTTGACGTACCGCACCGCTAACCTCCAAAGTTTCATTTTATATATTTATTCAACAAATATAGGTACCGAATATTTTAAACATGGTGTATACTCTCCGTATTTTTCTCTTCAAAACGCAATTTGTTTCATAATTCTAGCGTATTTCGTTCATGTATTATTCACATTTTATATACAAGGTGTGCTAAAATTAAAAAATAATTCCGGCGCCAAAAGGTTAAAAGGGAAGATAAATTGGAAGACTTTATTAGTATTCTCCAGAAACAGTTGACAGCGGTGTTTAAGGACGTGTTGACTGTGAAGGTTCAGAGGCAAGTTACGGGCTTAATGTTCTGGCAGACAAAACCCGTTGTCTGAAACAAGTCCATACCACAAGTATTGCAGAAGTTTTCAACGTGGTGTAGTTGTATAAATCCTTACCTTTCTTCAAGAATCATAACTAAAGCCAGTAATTAAGGACTATTTCGTAAAAGACCACGATCTTGATCATCAGACGACTGGGTGATGGTTTCTCAACATGTGGCCTTGAGTTCAGCCTTGAATGGCTTCTTGTGTACAAGTTGTAATGTCAGCTGGAACCATTGCATCATTGTTCCATGTCAATCTTTCACCATGTTGCAACCCTGCTCTGCGTTAGACTGCGTTTGAAATGTGATGGCACACGCGCCAAAACCAGAATTAGTCTTTCGGCGAAACGGACGAGTCCAATTAAATCGGCAGGGGCGTCAGTTCAGTCGACTACTGGCAGCCGAGGTGTGCGCATCGGCGGTAGTAATGCTGGATACACCATGATCCGAAGTGGTGTGAAGGGTACTGGCTACCCACTCCATTCGCCAGTTTCCCCTTCACTTCCCCACCCGTGCGTCACCGTGTGCCATCACGTTTCAACTGGAGTCTACCATGCACTATGATTTTAAGCACATAACATTGTCTCTGACCAGCACTTGGGATCGTCTCGAAATAAGAACACCAAAGCCTGTCAATAGAACTGATCTTGAAATTTTCGAATAGGACTGATATCATACCCGATCGCCAACTATTTCTTACTATGGGTCATATTTTGCTTTTCGGAATTTGGTGGTTTGTGTAATTTTGGGGAAATTTTTTATTAACATTTTATAGTGAATCAAAATGAATAAACTGAGGAGCACCAAATAATGTCGCTGAGACATCTTCTCATACAATGGTCACTGTTTTATAATTTACTCCTCATGAAAATGCAGTTTAATATCGTCTTAATATCTGAAGTGGTCTGTCACGAATTTTCCTTCACTCAAATTTTAATTTCTCTCTATGATACATTCTATACATATCGTCATGTTAAAAGTCATTGTATTAATAATACCAACTTAGTAAGAAGAAAATCACACAATTCCTTCTCGTGTAATTTTATCAACTTTCGTCTAATTTCTATGTATTACCTTATAAACATTTTGGCGTTTATTAGTATTTGTTGTATTCCTTCGTAGTACAATGAGCATGTTATAGCAACAAATGACATGGCAAGTCAATTGCTTTTGTATAAATTGTAACCCTCTGAAGAGTGGGACGGCATGACCCATCGAGAGCGGAACGATAGGCTATGCAGAAACTTTGGTTAACAGCTACCAACATATGCTTTGTTAACAGTTCAGTAGATAGAATACTTCAACTACACCGCCCCGGAAGCCTGACTTCTAACATAGTACGTGTGTAGGAAGACTTCCAGTCCAAAAAGCCGAAATCTTTGCTGCCCTGTCCTTCCTCTGGCTGCACTGCAGCACCAAGCCGCGCTGCTGCAGTGCAGCCACGACACGATATCTCAGCCGACCGTCATCTAAAACCGCACTATTTCCCGTCTTACATACTTACTCAAAGGAGCAGAGTCCTTCTTAAGAAGCTAGCCGGTTTTCAGCTAGTCAAGAAATTCCCCGCATGTTATGGAACCCGAAGGTTCTTTACCGCAGTCACAAGTGCTCGCCACCTGTCCCTATCCTGAGCCAGCTCGATCCAGTTCGTACTCTCACATCCCACTTCCTAAAGATCCATCTTAATATTATCCTCCCATATAGACCAGGGTCCCCCAAGTGGTCTCTTTCCCTCAGGTTTCCCCACCAAAACCCTGTTTACGCCCCTCCTCTCCCCCATACGTGCTACATGCCCCGGCCATCTCATTCTTCTCGATTTACTATTTTCTGTCTACTCAGGGAAATATTTGAGGAATAGTTTCTAATTTATTTGTGTGAAAAGTTGTAAATTAAAGTAAAATTATTTATGTGCACGACATGAAGGTGTATGGACAGTGACGGTTTAAATCCACTTATTCTTTACTTCGGCACTGTGTAGGAGTTGTGAGCTTCACGCTCCTTCTACTTAATCACAGGAAGCGCTTCCCGGTCCGCTAAATGAGACACCTCTCTGTGTATTTATCTCAGCAATTAACCAACTTGGTGCACAAAATTTTTTTTTACAGTAAGTTTATTTCATGCCTCTACATGTTTCGAGCACCATGTGCTCATCACCAGGAGGTCAAAATTGTATTATACAGCCTCTGGTATCATCACACCTATAGGTGGCCGTCCCGTGCTTAGGTTGAGAGAGGACTGGTTAAAAAAAACCCCTCTGTATATTTTCTCCAGAAGTCCTAGATTGTCTCAGGGGCCCTTCCTAGCCTCTTGGTGCATGGAAACTCGGGAGCTTTGAATAGCGGAGTGTTACAAACCATACATACATCATAGCGTACCTGCTGGAAGAAGAAAATAGCAGACGCCACTGTAACGTGAAGTCATCTTACCAGACGAGAAGGCAGTATTCCCTGACAATACTCTGTGGTAATGATAATGATAAAAATAAGGATAGTTATAATAATATATCTAACACGGCATAATTACTGTAATAATGCAGTATGGACAAGTAAAATCCACTTTGCAGGGAGGACTAACAGATTTTATGAAATGCCTCGCAAAGAGAATATTATAACTTATAGGGCTATGGTAAAGTGTGAAGATTAGATTGAAAATGGAAGGTTAAATAAGATTAAGAATTTCATAATTTTCCATAGAAGTGAATAGCAGCACTACGGGAACAAATGAATATTCAAGGCTCAGGAAAATGAAGGAAGCAAAAGTCACGGATGATAATTTGAATAAAAACATTGTTAGACCTTGTGTGGAAGGATAACTCGTTTGTTATAACAGAGAGACATGTGAAGTCACAAAACACTCATGCAAAAGATTCTGATTTAAAATGTTGTTCTGGGAGTCATGCCAATATAATATATATTTCTTTAAGGATGGTTCTGCAGTTAGTTCTTAGGAGATGTTCATCCACGAAGAGTTTAAATGTCTGTTCATCAACATTCAAGCTGCATTTGACGTCTGAAACAAATAAAAACTTAAATTGTTTTCTAACACTCTCCATATTTTCTTAGCGCTGTGTTTCCTTTCTCGTTATGTAGGCCAGCGTTTCTCAACCGCCGGGCCGCTGCCCGGTACCGGGTCCTGGCATCAATTATTCCGGGCCGCGAGAGGTTCTCCTGGAATTTGTCATTTTAGTTTTCTAAGCAAATTTCATTAATAAATGTTCTATAGTGGAAATATTCTGAGGAGAATAATATTCGTGAGTGTGTCGAAAAACTCAGACCCAGATGTTGGCCTGAGGAAACTACAATATGCTACAAGATTTCATAACTAATTTAAATGTAATTTTATATTTGTCAACATGCCGCACCGTATACGTAAGTGTACTAATACCCTTTATGATTATGCCATAATTATTAATACTTATGTTAGTTTAATGTATGAACTTAATAAAATGGAAAGATATTTACGAGTAAATTTTTTGGGATCGGGCCCTCGTCTTATGAAAAAAGAATTTACCGAGCCGCGGTCTCACAAAGTTTGAGAAACACTCATGTAGGGAAATATTTAAATGTATAGAATTTTACTCCAAATAATGTGGCATTTCTCAGTTTTTAAATTGTGGTTCTTGTAGAGAAAGGTGCACATACGTATATTTATAGAGTAAGAATTTTAGAGTCTGTTGATTCTTGGGTTTACATAAATGTAGACAGACGACTGGACATTACTGACGTGATGAGACCAATGTAGCATTTAACTGCACTCAACGCGTAGCAGGCAAAGAGTTTGTTCTCGTGCTTTGAATATGTAACATTATTAACTGCCATATTATTCATATTAAATTTCAGTCTCAAGTCTCTTGCTAAAGTGACAGCAGGAATAAATCAGTGCCAAACACTGAACAACATTGTTTTGTTAATGTTCCACATCTTCACTCTAAATACGAAATAACATGTGTAATTTGCAGTTTCGGCTCCATGTTGTATTTTATAAACATTTTCTTTTCCATACATGACAATAACTTACTGAAGCTCTGTCGCTCTTCACACCATATTCATTATAATATCTTTCAAAATCAATTAATCACCGTTTACTTTCACGTGGGGTAAAAGATATTAATTAAGACTTCTAATACGTATGAAACAAAGTATTTATTGCACTGGGCAGAGTTCCTCAGAAGAAGCTGATACTCGCTAAGCTTCTCAATAAACTTTTAATAAGTGCAGATATTCAGTTTACAATTTACGTCAAAATGTAGGAATATGAGCTGGGAATAAAAACACAGAAGAAGACAAAACGGAGAGGACTGATTTTATTTGAACCAGCGCGTCCTTTCAGTCCGAGAGGAACAGGATGAGAATTTTTAATTCCATTTTATTTTCATTTACATCACCATTTTGATGTTTTAGTCTGTAAAAATGGCGCATATTTATCATTTTAATAAATAGCCAAATTTATAGAGATCTCATCTGCAGGATAATGGCATGCTCAAATGTAAGTTTTTTTTTTTTCAAATTGTAAACAGACGTGCCTGATGGTTGTTCGTGCGAACTGACACGTGTATCAGTGTGTGACAGGGCATTTGGGTTTCAAGGAGCATCATCCTCGTTGTGTTTGTTAGAACCTAAGGTAATAATCCTATAAGGATACGGCAGTCGTAACACAACTATATTATCGGGTGTATATAACTTAGCAACTGCGTGTTTCGGCCATTGTTGCTGTGGTCATGTTCAGGTTGGATATAATTTTTATCAGAGAAGCTATATAGATATGATATAATAGAGAACAAATTATTAGTGTAGGTAAGGGGAAACGAGATCTCGTTTTGCACAAGTCGGTGCATGGTCCGTGGGGTGCGGTAGCGTACCCCACGGACCATGCACCGACTCGGCACGCACACTTCATTGTCATAGACAAACACGATAACACATGTTACATGCTCGGTTCTTTACCATCTGCACGCACGCCCACCGACATTGTGTAAAACGAGATCTCGTTCCCCCTTACCTACACTAATAATTTGTTCTGTATTATAAATATCACTATAGCTTCTCTGATAAAAATTGTATCCAGCCTGAAGATGGCCACAGCAGCAATGGCCGAAACATGCAGTTGATGTTGCTAAATTATATACACCTGATAATATAGTTGAGTTACGACTGCTATATCCTTATAGAATTATTACCTTAGAGCATTAGAGTGTTGTGTTGGACGGCATATTTTTGTTCGTTTACTACGCAAACAGTAATTTCCGTGACACAGAGTTCCGCATTAAGTGATGTATTTGTCAGGAAATAATTGCAGAAATAGATTGTAATATACCTACAGGGTGTATTTAAAATACTTAGACTTTAAGAGTGGGAGGATGATTTCTTCACGTCGTAACAAAATCATGTACGCACCCATTTGTATATATCGTGCAGTAAGTGGCTTCTGAGTTTAAATGAAGGATTATATTCAACAATAAATACTTTTAAAGTCGTAATATTTTAAGTACAACAATTTAATGACTATTAAGTTAATATTCTCTCTAAAGATGCAATTCACAACGAATACACTCACATTCACGAACGATCACGACTCTCTCCCCCGAAAGGTTACGAATGTGTTGGCAGGCATTAAAAAATGCGCTGTTGAAGTGGGTTTTCTTTGTGAGTGGGAACGTGATGACTTGAGGGTTTTAAGCGTCATTACACACACAAAAATCTAAGGGTTTAATATCAACAAATTTTGGGAGATGTTCCTCGAAAATTGTATGCCTATCATTTTTTTTTTATTTCTTTCTTGTTTGGTGTGGGAATTCACTTCTGAAGATCGCCAAATATTTTGGGATATTTTAGCATTGGGAAATTGTCCTCCTTTGACGGGCCTACTGTTTTCACACCACCCAGTATTTACCGACAATGACATAATTTTACCCAAAGGAAAATCGTGAAGAATAACAGATAAAAGATGTTTCTCAAAATTTAAAATTCCTTATTAAATAGTTGAAGAATAAAAAACCAACTAGATGTCACTTGTTATATTTACTTTACTTCTTAGATACTCAACATGTTTCGGGCATTAATCTGTCCATCTTCAGGAGTTTGCGACTATGTTGTTGAACTATCGCATTGGCTGTATTATTCTTGGATTGCTGTGTGTTGGAGTCAGGGTGCGGTTCGGCTGGGGTGATATTCGGGCTGCCGGCTGCAGCCTTGTTTGAAATTACATAGTTGGTTAATTACAAACAATTTTATGTACCTGTATATATACTGGATTTATACTTTTTTAATTTACCAGTATGTTTAAAACACGAAGGGGATTCTTTGCTTAAAAATTACAAAGTCATCGTAGTGAATGTGCGTTCAGAGGAAAGTCAGCATACTGGCAGTGAAGTGTGTTGTGTCTAAAATCAAATGTTCTCTCCGTCTTATTGGGAAAACACATAAAGAAATTAGGTGTTTCCGTTGCGGCATACGGAAACTTTGAACAGTGAATTTAACGCAGCAAAAGAAAGAATATAGTGAATTTTAAACGGCCCTTCAAATGGAATTGATAGTGTAATTTAACTGGTGCTCAATGTAGAAAGAATTCGCAATTCCTGCTACACTAAATCGCAACTGAACATCAGCAACAACCAAGTCACATCCACCAGTATCATCCCAATAACATTTCGAACACCGCTGGCAACTGCATTCATGCAGAAATTCCAGGATCCGCTTGGTGACATCTGGAGCAAGTAGGATATTCCGCGGGTAAAGTTGGTGGTCATTTTTGTCTCCCCTTTATTTAAGGTCATTACGGGTCATTGCCTGAATCATTTACAAATTCAAAATCCACCCCATGTCAGTCGAGATTAGGTGCAGCAGAACTATTAGAATTTGTAGCAGTTCAAGTTGATATCCCGTATTTCAGAGACGTCACAATTTATTGAAAAAGTGTCTATATATTTTTTTTTTTGCTATATAAGCCAACACCCCCCCCCCCACCTCCCCACTAGTCCAGGACTCTTAGATCGAGATGTTACATTTTCTTAAGGGTAGGTAGGCAGAACACGGTGTTGAGGAGAATATTTGTACCTAGGAGGGTCGAGGTAACGGGGGAATTGAGGAGATTGCTTATCGAGGAGCTAAATGATTTGTACTCCACACCCAATATCGTGCGGGTGATAAAATCGAGAAGAATGAGATGGGCTGGGCATGTGGCGCGTATGGGTGAGGAGAGGGGGGCGTATAGGGTCTTGGTTGGGAAACCGGAGGGAAAGAGACCACTGGGGAGACCTAGGCGTAGATGGGTGGATAATATTAGGATGCATCTCTAGGAAGTGGGATGCGGGTATATGGACTGGATTGGGCTGGCCCAGGATAGAGACAGGTGGCGGACGCTTGAGAGTGCGGTAATGAACCCTCGGGTTCCGTGAAATGCGGGGAATTTCTTGACTAGCTGCAAACCAGTTAGCTTCTCAAGAAGGACTCTGCACCATGGAGTAAGTAAGTAAGCAAGTAAGTAGGTAGGCGGCCGTTACAGTCATAGCACCGTGCCAATGTGCAGGGCCACACAGGTAGTCCAGTGTGACGGCAGGTAGAAGGAAACTTCGACTCCCCTGAGGTTCAGCCAGTGGCAGACGGAAGCAACACTTGTAAAGGTAGCGGAGAGACACCTCCAATTAATGATGAACAATTTACAGTAATATCATTTTAATTTTTTGTACCGTACATCGTGATACAATTATGTGACGTAACAAACAAATGAACGCTTTTGAAATTAAAGTTTTAATTCAGCTCTTCGCGTCTGCTACATATTTCGAACATCACGTGCTCTTCAGCAGGAGGAACAGTTGTCCATGCAGGTTTTGTATGGTATGTTTTTAATGTATTTATGTAAGCAGTTTAGCAGGTGGGAAGTTGCTCGATACTTTTACGGTTTCTATGCCATGTAGAAACACATTCGAAATGGACCTTAAAACGTCATCGTTTGTTATTTTTTTGTTTTGTGATATATATATATATATACAGCGTGTCCGGGCTAGAGGTATACAAAAATACATGCTTATGTTTTAGTACCTAAAAGCTTTATGAAATATATGTATTCAACAGTGTACAGAGTAACTAAAAAAGATTTTTATGCACGTCCGTACACTTCAATGTGGGCACGTGTTGTAGCTCGACAGATATCTAAACGATATTCAAGCTCTTGCCACGTGTTTATAAGCATGTGAGGTGTTATAAGCTGAAGGTCCTACTG
>Ga0123354_10004324_pt1 | contig 20096 bp, 12 predicted proteins | sample TergutLab28metaG_2_FD_97872 | JGI IMG/M metagenome (GOLD analysis project Ga0123354, IMG submission 97872) | Labiotermes labralis P4 segment gut microbial communities from Petit-Saut dam, French Guiana - Lab288 P4 | ecosystem: Host-associated > Arthropoda: Insects > Digestive system > Gut ...
AAAAATAAATAAAAATTTTCTTAAATGTCAAAATTTGGAGTACATTTTGTTTAAAAAAAAAAATGTCCACAGCAGAGTGGGGGGGGGGGGGGTCCTCTGTAGAATTCAGGCCAACATTTGAAAAATCACAGATTAAAGAAGCACACAAGTGCTCCTGCCTGATTTGGCATACTTTCATTTTTTGTTACATGAAACTAGGCTGCATTAAGATCAGATCTGGCAGACCAATACAGCAGTCCAGTGTTGCACTGACATCAAATGTTTTGAAATTCAAACACATTAAGCTATAGGTTTGCAGTAATGAATTCAAACAAATAATCCTCAAATGTTAAAAAGTTATCTTTGTTATATTTTCCCCTCAAAACTATAATACTGTTTGTATGTACTTAATTAACTCTTTCCCAAATTTCAAATGTTTCTCAGGGACACCCATGACATCCAGCAATGTAAATAATCCACCACTCCCCCCACCCCGTTTCTATCATCTATTCATGTATATATGAAATGTGTATGGATGGGAATAACATTTTGTAACTCTTGCAATTCCATGCTGTATTATAATAGATACACTCAAGATGGCTTGCACCCTTATTAAGAAGTCCAATTTAATATTAACACTGTGCTAAACAACCGGATGGTCTCCACAGAGCACCAGTCCTGTATGGGGGGATACATCTACCTCCAGGAGTTTGTGAGCCCTAATATGGGAATACATGATATATATATATATTTTATTTTATGTGTTGCAAAAGTGGAGTCAAAGGGATGTAGGATATGCAGATTGAGCCTCTGGGATGTGCCCCTGTATTGCTGGGCAAGCAGTTCCATAAATTTTGAATGACTGTAGTGCCAACCAAAAGTTCTATTCTTCCAACAACACGACATCCCTCACCCCAGAACACCTGAATCTTCAGTTACAACACTGCTGTAACCTCAAATCTTGCACAATGTAGAAACTATTACGACAGATTTCTTTTGTACATTTTTTTTTGCATGGAACAAATAAAGTGTCATGTTTAAAACATCTAGTAACACAATCTGATATAAAAATCAAACTGCCACTGAGAGGGAACAGATGAAATTTCACTCCGAGACAAACGGGTATATCAAATAAAAATGATTACGAAATGCTGATGTTACATTATGATCATTAAACAGAGTTCAAGTATTTTTTTTATCGTTGCACCGTGCATTTTGAAATCTATGTAGTTCACTCACCAACAAATGCACTATTTATTAATTTGGTTAAAATTTTAAATTTACATTAAAATACACAAACAAAAAAATATCAAGAATGGAAAATTATACTTAAAATAGCTAGAAACAATGGATTCCCGGCACACATCATACATGATCTCAAGAAAAAACTGATTAAAAAAACATACCAACAGCACAACAAAACAAAAAATGAATTACATTCACTTACCATAGTCCACAAATAAGGTGGGTCACCAACCTCTTCAGGCTAACCAATCTGAACATCACTTTCCGAGCCACAAATACGTGGTCGGACAATTAATTACATGAACTCACCACCGTGTGCTTGCTGTGGCAGCACTGGACAAAAACCCTAGTATGGTTTGATGACGTTGATATATCAGCGTTTCAAAGCTGTGTTTTTGTTGATCTATGGCAGTGTCTTTCTGAGTAGCATCTATTACTGTGTGCGTGTTTTGGTGTGCCGCTGCGAGAATGTCAGAGCTTGAATTAGAGCAGCGAACAAACATTAAACTTCTTGTTAAACTTGGAAAGAGTGGAAAAGGAATCAGAGAGATGTTAGTGCAAGTTTACGGGGATAATGCTATGAAGAAAACAGCAGTTTACAAGTGGGTGAAATGTTTTTCTGGGGGAAGAGAAAGTGTCACTGACGAAGAGAGATCAGGACGGCCAGCAACAAACAGAACTGAAGAAAACATTGTAAAAATTTGTCCAATTGTGTGTGAAAATCATCAGCTGTTTGTCAAGAGCATAGCAGAGCAAGTGAACATCGACAGAGAAACAGTTAGGAAAATCTTAACTGAAGATCTTGACATGAGGTGTGTGCAAAAATGGTCCCAAAGGAGCTCACTGAAGAACAAAAGCAAAGAAGAGTCACGATTTGCCAAGACCTTTTGGAGAGGCAAGATGACATTTTGGGCTGTCATCACAGGTGATGAAACATGGGTTTACGAATATGATCTTGAAACGAAGCGGCAGAGTGCACAATTCAAATGCCAATTCCCCATGACCAAAAAAATTCTGTTGGTCCAAATCAAGAGTCAAAACAATGTTGCTGACTTTTTTTGATATTAGAGGGATTGTTCATTATGAATTTGTACCAACTGGACAAACAGTCAACCAAGTTTACTATTTGGCAGTACTGGAAAGGCTGTGTGAAAAAGTTAGATGGAAACGACCTGAACTTTTTGCCAACAACTCATGGATCTTGCATCATGACAATGCACTTGCTCACATGGCACTGTCTGTGAGGGAGTTTTTAGCTACTAAACAAATAACTGTGTTGGAACACCCAGCCTATTCACCGGTTCTAGCCCCCAGTGACTTTTTTCTGTTCCCGAAGATAAAGGCAATATTGGAAGGAAGGCATTTTGATGACAATGATGATATCAGGAGTAATAAAACGGCAGCTCTGAAGGCCATTCCACAAAACCAATAGCAAAATTATTTTGAAGGGTGGACTAGGCGCTGGCATCAGTGCATAGCTTCCCAAGACGAATACTTTGAAGGCGACCAGAGTGGTATTCAGCAATGGGGTATGTAGCATTTTACCGCGATAAGTTAGCGAACTTTATTGTCCGACCACATACAATACACCAACAACCAACAGAAAAACAGGCCCAAAAAAATCCCAGTGGAATATATAAGTTAAAATGCAACACATGTAACAATGCATATATTGGAGAGTCAGGAAGATCCACAAACATGAGACATAAAGAACACATAAGATAAGTATGAACTAATAACCCAACATCTGCTTATGCGTTACATATATGAAACAATAAACATGAATATGGGAATGCATCAGAAACATTAGAATTATTAAAACCATGTCACAAGGGCACATGCATGAACTGCTGGGAAACCTTCTATATACAAGCATTCTACCAAAACAATATATTGATTACCAAACAACATGTCATTGACATCAACCCCCTCTATGAGCTGGCAGACACGTCACATATCCCTCTTCATATCCCCTGACTCAGTCTCATTCTGCGCTGCACACAACACACATGCTGCTCTATGGTGAGCCTGTCACTTTGCTACTTGTCTATTTGCCTATTTTTGTAATCTATATTTATATTTATTCATACTTTGCATTAATTTTAAACATACCTTTCCATTGCAGACATGCTGCCACATCACCTAATATACATAACGACATAATTTTACCAATTGTTTTAACGTAAATATAACTTTAGTTTGGTACAGACAAAACTCCCTGATGATCATTAAAAGACCGAAACATGTAGGAGCGATATTATTGTGTATTTTAACATAAATTTAAAACTTTTAACCAAGTTAATAAATAGTGCATTTGTTGGTGTGTGAAATATGTAGAGTTCCAGTATGTTAAGAACTGGCTGCTACAACTAATGCCACACTTCCAAACACAAACCCAATGGCCTCTGGTGTTCATTCTGCACCTTTATAGTGAATAATCAACATTGAAGTACACAGTGCCAAATAAACATCAGAGTACACCGTGCCACATTAATGTGCCGCACCACAATCTAAATACAACGTGCCCCATGAATATGCTATGCCAGGGGTGACTCAGTTTATCCAATTCTTCTGTTCCCTTAAGTTTCAAATTAATGAGGTTTTACTAAACTGTAAGTGAGCAAATATGTGTATTTTATTCTCTGATCTGATTCAGAATGTTGTGATATGTTGGATTTACAAATAATGACTTTACAGGAGAGGGTCTCGTGTACTATTGCTATTCACTGTTCTACAGGGTGCCACATACGCTTGCTGTAAACACTACTGACATTTTCAACAATTAAATTAATATATACATATATATATATATTTTTTTTTCTGGTTTCTGAACACTGTCCACTGTACAGTGTTAAAAAAATAAAAAAAATGGATGTTTCCATCTTGAGGCAAAAATGTGGGGAGGCACCTTCTCATTCGAGTAAGATACAAAGAGCCATTCTCAATATTCCCCTCACCTCCCTTCCACCTGCACCATTTATTTTTCACCCAGTTGAGTAGGCGCTTCCCATCCTTTCACTTGAGAATGGAAAATTTCAATTTTGGAAAAAACTGTGTTTTTCAGAACACTAGAGAGTGGAAAAAGTCCAGAAACCAGGTAATCCTATGTGTAATAAATACATCAATGTCCGAAAACTTGGGATTAAAGTACATATACACACATACACACACACACACAACTTACGACATTCATGGTTACACACATCACTACTGTATTGCTTTTGGTGATTCACAGCAGCCATTAAAGCTATATCCTTAATAACATGACCAAAAATATGAAGTGTAACAACAAATGTGTGGTAAATAGGCCTTGTTTGAGAGGCACAATGGATTGAATAGATAAAGATTTAATAATTACAGTGCCTGGTTAATATCCTGGCCTGGACACTGAATATTATGCCTGAGCTCTTCACTTCGTTTCCTCAGTCCCTCGAGGCCAGTACTGGAATATACACTGATTAGGTCACGACTGCTTCCTTCTAACTTCAAACTCATCAGTCACACTACATATTCCGAGATACTGATGTGTCTTTTGAGTAACCCATAAAAGAAATACTCAAGATGACACTATACTTGCTCGTGAGAGCAAACGATTAAGATTCAAAACTCTTTGGATGTGACACTGTTATCGGGTGGGTATTGTCTGACATTTTGAAGGAATGTAGTCCCTTCATCTTCAGGGTCAAGCAATCCAAGAATTCTTGCAATGCTTGAAGGGCTTGATTATGTAAGATGAAGGGACTACATTTCTTTAAAATGTTGGGTACTACTCACCTGGCACCAGTGTCACATCCTGGAAGAACAGAATGTTCAGCCACACTGCTCTGAAAACCTCAAATCTCACATAGTAAATGACTGATTTGCAGACCTTTAATAACTGCTGATAATTCTCTTTACAAAATTCAATTTGAAAGTCATGCCCCAGTTTTATGAGTAATATAGTTTTAACTTCATCAAAAACATTGCATATTGTGAAATTATATGGAAACAGCTGTTAAATCTGTAGTTTCATATGGTTATAGCTCTGGAAAAATATAACATATTTTGTCAATCATGACATTTGATTTTATCATTGTGTAAACTGGGGTTTACACTGAAATCATTTTAACCAGGGATCTATTAGTGTGGATCTCTCACACATAGTTAACGAAATCCATGACATAATCTGGGAGGTGGAATATGTCACTGGACAAAGCAGCGCGATCTTACTACAGTAGAATTCCTTTAATTCGGCACCCCATAATCTGGCACTCCTGACACTTCAGCACTTCAGGAAAGTAGTCCCAAGTTGGGAAGTTCTGCTGTCCATAACTTGTGGTGGTATAGGCCTGCGATTCTGTAACTTCATCTTGGCCTATCTGGAACTTGTTGAGCCAAATGAGCTATTATAATGGCTTCAAATGATCCAAAGATGAGGAAACAAGGTAATGCTGGCAAGATTAAGCATGTAACTTCGACAGTTCTTCAGAAATTTGAAATAGTTAGGAGGCTTGAAAGTGGCAAGAGCTGAAGAGAGGCTACAGCTTCATAAAATGTGGGATCATTGACTATCTATCATACAAAAAAACAGAAGGACCAAGGCACCAAGTGAAAGTATCAAGGACCATTTCAAGTGACAGACATTGAAAGAACCTAAATTAGCACAGCTGGATAACAAATCATACCAACATGGCTCTGTGTAACCTTCTAAGTTGGCTACCAACATTCTGCAAGATGACCACCTATGACAGTAAGCAAAGTCATAAGCAAGAACATTATAATCTATATTTCACTGGCAAGAAAACCTCATATCTCATTAACAAGAACTGCCGTTTCCTGTACCCACTTTTATGAAATTCTGTATTCTGTTGACACTGATATAAATTTCAACAGTAAAGAGCTGTAGGCCTAATCATGAAACACAAATTTTGTGTTACTTCTAACTTCACAACTGTATTAGCACAATAAAAATTGTTACAAAGTGGGTCCCTCATTACAATTTAGGCCAGTTTGGAAAGTTAAAAAAGTGCCTGTGCTTGTTAAATGTTAGTACCATACTGTATCACAACCAGCTTGAGCCACATCACCTGAAGTTAGGAGCAGTATAGTAATACCAGCCTACAAGTTCAGGTCCAGGTACATTTGAGATTTGTCTTGATACCTGGTTATGATTATAGCCCAAGTACCATTTTAACCCTGACACTTAACCCTTTAAAGACTAAGCTGAACCTGAATTATACTTAAATATTCAGTTTGTACCACACAGTAAACACCCCGTCTTGGCTATAAAAGCCGACCAGTTCATGATATATAGTGATATAATCGCTGTTTGTTCTGAGATCTGTACAGAACACATAAATACACTGTGTAGGCAGAACACAGAATTTTTTAATATTAAACCTGGTGGTTCATGAAGTAACCACTGGACTGCAAATGGTTAATCAAACATTTATTGCATTATTACATCCTTAGGGACATCAGTATGCACCTAATACCTATGTCACAGCCCAAACAGCTGTTCTGTCGAATTAAAACTGTTAAGGAAACAATTTAATAGTTACAGTTTTATTGATTTTCTGAGGCATGAATGATGTCCCACTGTGCACGTTGCAGATAAAGCGTCATTCAACACACTGTGGTCCCATGGCCCTTCTGAGGGAATGGCAGGCATATACAACAGTCTTGCGTGAAGTTATCAGAAAAATATTGTTTAACCAAAGTCACTCCTCAGAAGGACATGGTGTGCTGTTCAGATAACAGTTTCTGAGTCAACTACACCCTGTACTTGATACGCTGGAGGACCACTGTTCAAGAACCCAGACGTAGGCCTCGTTTTTGCAATGGCATGGTTACTGCGTCTGTGTGTATTTGTGACAGGAACCTGTGCTGTTGCCTGTCCTGCAATGTAATACGCAGGTGTTCCTCCTGGTCCAACATAGCAGCTGATGGGCCTTGTGCCATGATAGTTTGAGTAGCTGGACCTTGCTGATGATGGTCGATTGTTGTACACATCATCGTCGTCATTGAGGGACTGTACAGAGCTCTGCTGGTAGAGAGGGTTAGTATGGCCCGAGGCCTTCTTCCAGTGTGGGGTGCTGGAATTCGACAAAAGGTCTGCTTGTGAAGAGGAAGGTTCAAAAAGGTTGAGACGTGTTGAGTCATTTGAAGTGGAGGAGTCAGCAAGTGTTCGCTGTTGTTGCTGCTGTTCTATGAGGCGAGTTACTGGATTCTGATGTTGCAGCTTTGTGCGGCGACCTGATGCTCGTAGTGATGACCTCATATTGTTATTGTACCTGCAGACACAATATCAACTACTACAACAGCATTACATTGGTAAGAAGAAGAAGTAAGGAATCATGGAAAGAGAACAGATAAGAAGAAAAATGTGAAGAAAGAAATAAGGAAACAAACAAGAGAAGGGGAAAAGCAATGAAAGAATGAAAGAAAAACAGAAAGAACTAAGAAACAAGATGTTACAATCATGTGGCAACCAAGCCAACCTGACAATCTGTTTTTCCTTATTTTTATGCTGCTTCAAGAACAGTACTGAAGTATTGTAGACTCCAGTCATGCATGCAACATAGTAAGCACAGACTATGCTTAGGAGTATGTTAACAGAACTGCAATAATATTTGGACATGTAGAAAATACTGCACATATGGCATGTGACGATGTACTGTCATTTTGTACTCCCACAAATTCCTGCCTTTAGTACCATGAAATCTGTACATTTTTCACCCACCTTCAACAAACTTATTCTCTTAGTCATGTTTGCTTTGTCCAAAATGTGTGCTAAATATCTGAGGGACAGACTGTTTTGCTAAGAGTTTTTGTCTCGACTGTAAAAGATGACAGTCTTATGGTCTTCTGTGGCCATTCTGTGATCAGCGAATTAGATTCATTGACAAAGTGCAACAGCTCAGCCATGTTGCTGCTTAAATGTAGCTGCAGTGTGGCAGCTGACAGTGTGCCAAGAGTTGCAGCTGGTAAGTGAATTAATAATTACCCTGGATATTACATCAGGCTTCAATATCTCTTTGTGATGAGCAATTTCTGAGAAATTTGATAAATGTGGGGACTAAATTAATGTAAAATGAGGGTTAGGTGGTTTTGGAGGTGCAACAAACAGAGGGATTGAAAGACAAACCTCTGTATTACACACACAGGGTAATGATAAGGAACACAAAGACTCACTACTGTGATCACAAACCTACCTTACACTGGAGCGTTTGTCATGGCAGTGTGGCAGAGAACTGCGACCAGTGGACCCACGTGATATGACACTACGCCGTTTGACACGGCGAGGTGTCATTGGACGAGGTGACAGTTGGGGCGCAGGAACATGCGTTTCAATGTCATCTTCAAACTCCACACTATCATCACCCAATCCCCGACTGGAATCATGATGGGGACTGAACTCTATGGAATACAAAGATGTCCGGGTCCCACCAGCCCCATTCCGTTTGGTCCCATGCTTGTTAGCTTGTGCTAAATAGGCAGAAAACATATATGTTGAATATCTAACCAAATATGTGAGTTCAGAGGAAGTATATGCTAAGAGGGGGAGTTTGGACATTTAAATACTATGTTCTGAAAATATGATGCCGACTAAATATCTGTTCAAATGGTATAATTTATAAGAGTTTATCACAAATTATGTATTACTGGAAGCATTAATGTGATGCTCTAATGGGATGGCAGATTTTAGACCTGAAGTTGGATGAATGCATTTTTGGGTGTTTATTCTGCATATAATACAACCGAAGTAAAAACACAAGTAATGTTACATTTGAGGTTCTCACATCAGTACTCCTGAAGACTGAAGTCCTCTGGGATGTGACATTTTGTTCTTGGTTGAGTAGTTCCTGACATTTAAAAGGTTCATGATTTCTTCATCTTTAGAGTCAAGCAGTCTTCTCTGACTACCGACCCTGAAGAAACAGGCATTACAATCCTTCAGACATTGCCAACTACTAATCAAATGACACAGCAATATCTCCCAGAAGACCTGGTTCTTCAAAATTATGTAATTAAGTAGGAAAATTTTAAAACAGTTCTTAAATGTAAAATTAAGATGTAGGCTTGTTGTTTGAAAGTGTACCAATGTGTGAAGGTATTCTTGGTTCCTGCACTGAATATTCAGGAACATGCAAGTCTGAGCAGAGTTCTTGACATACTGTGTACTTCTGTAAACGGTTAACAGCACCAGCAATGGATTAGGAAAATAAAATAATTATTGCTGTTAGTGCAGATAATTCAGAGCGTACTACTGCAGAACACACTGTATGTAACATACAAGTGATATATTTCTGTGCACCATTTTAACTAACACAGATTCCAGTATGTCATATACAGCATAGTTGTAAGATTTATTGACTCCTTGTATATATATATATATGAAAAGATTTGAGACAAACTCTGTTGATATGTTTATATTATATCTCCATATCTACTTTCACACATCTGCAGCAGTGGCTTATTAGTTAATGCTATCAAAGCAAAGGTAAATACAAACTTTTAATTGGTCACCATATCATGTACAACATGAGAGAGCTGCAAGATCTGAATTTCTCACAGCAGTTTTAATGCTGATTCAAGTCTTTTGATATGGCACTGTGTCGATTAGTTACTGATGTTCCTGAGGGGGAGGGGGGGGGGGGCTATCCTCCTCTAGTGTCAGGATATAAGCACTCCAAGAAGAGTATTGCCTGACCCTGAAGATGAAGGCAGCTAGCTCCTCCAAATGTCAGCAACTATTTACCAGTCGGCATTGTGTCATATCCCAGCATATCTCGAGTTCCATAACAAAATTGGCATAGATCCTCCAATAACATAAGGATATATATTAAGTGATAATAAATTGGTAACACCTCAGAAGTTTGCATGACTTCCACACTGACATTACTGACGGTAGGGAATTAAAGATGTATGAAAGTGTGATAGTATTCCAAATTCATGTGATTAATACCAACCGTAACAAAAATCTGTGATAGTGGTTCAAAGGGCAAGGGAATATGAGGAGGAAGCCAACCAGAAACATGCATATAATGAATTTTACAGCCTTATAAAAGACTAATACTCGTTCTTCTTTCATTGTATATGTGTCACGAAGCAGATGTGAATGACACCAGAAGAGGATGGCGGTAAAAGGCACATCTCAGTCTGTACTGCACTGTCCACTGTAGCCAGAGATTTTTCTGTGGACAGCAGCACCACTCAGCCCATATTCTAATTCCATCAACTTCAGTACCTCAGCAGAAATACAGCTGCCTTTACAGAATTTCTGAAGTTATTCAGGTCAGGTATTTTTGACAAAATTTGTCTTTGATACATTCTTGTTGAAATTTCTGCAGGTACTAGTATCAAATACTTACCCACACCCTCACATTCACATTATTGTGCGGGTTTTCCAGAGTTACAAATTTATTTGAGGTTTTTACTCCAGTAAAGTGCACATATTTTCCAAATATGTTCTTGGTTGTTCTGCATATATCATTTTGGTCTGTCACACTTCATTTCACATACAAATTTGAAACTAAATGTGCACTATAGATGCCATAAGGCACTAAGTCCGCAAAAATATTTTTCTGAGTATTTAAATAAGTGTTCACCATCTCAAAAACATTTAAAGTTACAGATACAGAATCAAGCCACTTAAGTGGGAATATCGAATTTAACTTGTGAAAGAAAACTACATGTAGCAAGGTACACCATGGTCAATTTCAAATAACCCAACCTTTATTAAATTTGCCACAAACATGGGATAACTTTTACTCAACTGCAACACCAGTGCAGCTGGAGATTAAGGTCTAATGGGATGTGACTGTGCTAGTGCTGCCTGATGCCTCCAACTTCATGGGTCAAGAAGTCCAAGAAGAATGGTATTCTTGGAGTGCTCGTATCTTGACAATGAAGGCATTACAGTCCTTCTAAACATGACAATCACATACCCAGCAACATAGCAGTACATACCATAAGACCTGAATCACAATCAGTTTTAGTTTGAACATCATGTGAAGTACAGGTGGTATTGCACAAGTGAAACAAAGAATGGTATTTACTTGACCATTTTTGGTGTAAAGTGAAATATCAAAATGAAATGAAACCTACTCAGTAGCTCTGGAGATGAACTGTGCATACATAAACAGACAAATATGTTGGATCTTACTATCATGTCTTCCTTGTCTGTACTTCATGTACAGATGCAGTAGTGATCACTGTTGTTCAATATTGTGGGTGTCCTGAATTCAAATCTATGCCTGCAAATGGCTAAACTGATCTACATTGTTTATGGTGTTCCTCTGTATGTACAACCAATGCAGGAAGATTATTTTAAAATATTTTACAAACAGTTAAATTGTAAATGCATATACAACTCTGAAATTTGCAGTGCTGTGAATAAATATCCAATACAGCCTAATGAAACAAGAGAAACTACAATGCAAGACTTTGCATACCATGCTTTGCTGTGCAGTATAACTACCAAGGAAGGAAGAGTAAAGGAAAAGAGATTAATTAAAAAGACAAGCAGAAAGCTTCATACACTTTTATTAATAAGTTACAAAGCATTACATAACACAGATATGGGGAAAGCTATTTCTACAAGAGATGTTATTATGCAGAGCTAGAACAGGTCAAAATAAGGCACTTGTATGAGATGTGAGGCTCTCATGGCATTCAGTGTTCTGGATTGTGATGGCATGTTGTCTGGTAGACAGGCAGCATTTGTACAAAATAACGAGCCCCAAATGAATCATACTAAGAAAACAGATTATAATATCAACAAACACTGTCTTCTGGGATGTAACACCATATACCTACATTTTGGTGGGACCTGCTGCATGCCAGCACATCTCAGAAGATGGTACTTCTTTTCACAGTCAGTGCCATCATAACCTCATATCTTAGCTAATACTTATGATTGAATAATTTATGTTCCATTGATTATCAGTCATGGTCATTGATAGTGAATGAATGATAATGATTCTGCCAAGGAATGACATGAGCACAAAGATGTACTCTGACAGAGAATACACATATTTCCCAAACATATTCTTTGAGGATCCGCATACCTGTTTAGCCTTCATGCTATTTATTGCACATATCTAAACAAAGCTTTGTTATGTAATTTTCTACCGTTTGATAATCTGCCGTCTCACATCTAAATACTTCCTTCAACACGTAGTTCTTAAATGCCCCCACTCCATGAATATGACTCTTTGTTGTGTAGTTTGTACACAGGTAAATACCTGCATACAGAAGAAGCAGGTTCTCCCAGAACACATTTACCTATCCACCAAACTACAAGGTACTGTGTCCCTGCCTGTTTCTTCAAAGGCACCATCACTGGAACCTCAAATCCCATCTAGTCTGTTAAACATGACCTAAAGTCCTACATCTACCTAGAGGACAAAACATGTAATGTCTGTATCTAACATTACACAAGAAATGTACAGAGCTTTGTGTGGAATGTGCAGTGATGCACAATGCTGCTAGTCTTATGAAGCTGTGAACATTCTTAGTATCATTAACAAATTGCTGTAAGACACATCATGCATTTTACACTAACCTTACAGTCAAGCAATAAACTAGGTTAACTGAGTAACCAAATATCACATCATGAAAATCATAAAGCATCTGACCATGGAATATTCTACTAAAAATTCCTCATTACTGTGTTGACATAGGCACTTTATGTTTCTACTTAACACAGAAATAATATTGAAGCTTACAAACAACTACCAAAGGGATCATGTGTTGTAAAGATATTCAAGATCTCCCTGAAATAACCCAATTAGAGCTAATTCCTTGCAATTAGAGCAAAGATATAAAATAACAGCAACTATAAACAGCGCAAAGCAGTTAAATGTGACCCTTGAAACTGAAAACACGCCCACAAAAATAATAACAATAAAAAAATAACAAATGGCAAAATAAAGTTCATACCCTGGCACATTTCATTCATATCACAGCTAAGGAAACATTAATCAGTCTTTTCATTAAGGACTGTAACTGTAAGAGTACATGGTATAATATATCAACAGATTCTAACATGCACAACTTGTTCACCCTGTATGACAAAGTTTAAATGAACACCCTATTATTTACATATGGTATGGTTATGCACACACACACACGCACACACACATATAAAGGGAAAACAGAAGACAAATAGAGGATAGCTGGAAGGTATGAGTGGCATGGACAATGGAAAATTCATGGCAGTGGGTTTAGAATCATGCACAGCAAGTTTAAACACAAGATATATGTGATTCTTTCAGTGAAGTAAAGTACTGTGTTCAGTCAATTATTTTCCGAAACTTCACTTAACATTTTGTTTCACAACTCACTGTACTCTGCTTCATCCTACATGTTCTGCCTGAAAGCAGAGGGTGGGCACTAACTAGCATATGAAACAGACACTTTGTGACGGCAGTGTGTTTGTTATTAAAGCAACAGATGTACTTAATTTTAGAAAACTACTGCTGTTTTTTCATGTATAACCTAAAACAGTACCATTTAATATAATTATTCCAAATGAATGGGACTAATGATTTCTAATGGCTGTAGTTACATGGTTTAATTACTGTTTCATATTTACAGTTTGCATACCCAAACTGCAACAACTGATGTTGTCAGGACAGACACAAGCTTCACCCACTGGGCCCAAAAAGCACATTTTGTAACTATGTGATGTACCTTCAGATGGAAGAAGGAACAGCCAGTTTCCAGAATGTTGTGTTTTAGTGAAAAGGAGATAATGGGAACGTCAAACACGTCACAGTAAGCAGCTTTCCGAATTTTCATGGCATTTCAGTATTAATGTGGATGGTTACTGAGTGGTAGTAGTAATGACTGCTGTGTATAATGTTACACTCTCTTTGTAATAGTTCATTCAAGGACCAAAAAACTATGGCAGTGGTCAGAGAATGATCTGCGTAATATTACAAGCTAATACAATGTATAAACATAAAATTCTGTATATTTAAAGTCACAACATTTAAATTTTATTTTACTTTTGCCCATCCTGCAAGTATGTGTCCCTTCACAGGATGGTGGTAACTGTATGTACTACAGACTTTAATGTTTAATGAACTTGGCATTCTGCCCAAGGAATGTCTTTTTGGTTTCAGTTATGGTTCTCAAAGTGAAGAGCAATTACTCCCCTAAACCTTGTCAAATGAGAAGAGATGGGGTGAGTTTGCCCAGATATAGGGCCAAATTTTTAATAATGCTTAACCCTTATCCTGCTAATGTGAAGAATATGGTGAGCTCCTAATAATGCCAGCAAATGGCAGATGGGATTTAATTCAGTGTTTAAAGGGTTAAATCAGTTTTGCCATTTAAAGAGCTTAAAAACAAGCATACATGTGCTACAAGGCAAATTTCCAAACAGAGAACAGAGCATTTCTATAAAAAGAACTTCAATGACTTCTTAAAATAAAGACAAGACCATACTGCAAAAGTGTATCAGTTTTGTCTGCCATCATACATATTCTGAATTCTGTCTTGGAGTGTACAGTGACTTCGGACGAGGTTGCTTGGATGGCATCTGTTTGTGGGCCACTGCCAGATGGTGCTCTGTACGACCAGAGCCCCATGTATTCATACAAGAATCAGATTTATAAAGACGTATCATATCACTGCCTCTCAGCTGCAATGGTGCTGTCTTACTTTTACTGCTAGGTGACTGGGTGAGTTTTGAGGGGGAGTGGTAATGTTGTTTGGCATGCTGAGAGGGGACAGGTGCGTAGCTGTGTACGTACATGGGCCGCAAGGCCAGGTGCTGGGGGCTTTTGGCCTCAAAACCATCCAGAAAATCAACTGCAAAGAAATAAAGGTAAAAATAAAGAAAGAAAGCAGAATAGGTGAAGCAATTATTGTGCAAAACCATAACCTTGCATCATATCTTCAAAAATGTTACATCATCAGAAAGGAACCAAATGTCGTTATCAACCTCAAGATGGCAACATACAATCCAATTCTTTCATCTGCATCATCCAGCAACAGATAATTTTACACCCTTTGCAGCTTGCTCCAAGAACACATGAAAAAACACAAATGAATGTAATGTCTATCATGAAATAATGAAAACACCTGTGATGCAGTGTCTTTTTATACATATACTCATATGCAGAAGAGTTACTGCCTTTGTTATGAACACCAGCATTGTTTGGGACAATTCTGCAGGAAGTTTGACACAGAAAGGAATTCAAATCATGTTACTGGCCATATTAAGCAGTAATGATTTTCCTCTACATAGGACTTCACTAAAGCTATGAAGATGTAGAGATATAACATTCTTGAAATTTTGTTTCAAAGTAACAAGATAAAGGACACAGAAGGGAAACATCGTAAGACCTGCAGATAAAAGAAGCTGGATGCACAAATTTCAGAATCCCAACATACAGAAATCCATATTACCAACATTACCTACGAAGCAAATAATATGATTAAAAACAAGTATCAAGAAACACATCTCAAGCAATAAATACAGATTCTGACAAATACATATCAACAGGATGACAGAAATGTCTACTGTGAAAACAAAGAGCAACCATCACCTGAAAATAGTAGACTAAACGTTCACTTTGACAAGATTCACAAGATCCACAAAGTACTTCTGACTATGAAATCTGGAGATATATATTTCATTTTTTAGTAGTAATGTTGTGTAAATAAGTAATTGCTGTTTGTTTTGTGAATCATACAAAATGCCCAGATACACTCTGTGGGCAAACTGGAGAAGTTTTAAGGTTAAATCAGGTGTGTATAGGTAGTACTCAGTATATTTTACATGGTTAACTCACATGAATACTGACACTGAAAAGTTTTCTTGGTAAAATGTTTGAACTGAAGTCTAAAAACATTAAACCTTCACGTAGTTCTTTTTGTTAATTCTGAATCATTTAGGATGAATATGTGTCTGTCTGTAATCTAACTTAACCTAACCAAACATTTCAAAGGAAGTAAATGTATGTCTCTAGTACAAAAAGGGTTATCCACGTGGTCTAGGTAATGGAGATGCAGTGTGTTCAAAGCGTGCTGGGAATAATTTTATTTTTATTTTATTTGCTTTATTTCTATTTTATTTTCTTTACTTTTTAATTTTTTTAAACAAATTTCAGACTCCCAAGAAGTTATGCCATTGTGGATGATAACAGGAATCTAGTCAAAGTGACAAAAATTAATATAGAGCAAGACCCACCATAGATGATAACCAGCAAGCACAAGCAAACACTAACAGTAGCAATGTAATTTAAAACAGAAACATACACATCAGTTTTTGAAAAGTAATAGCTGTTTGCATTCAATAACTAAATATATCAGAATGTACACAATATAACGAAATACCATACACATAACAACAATGAAATATGCTACAGACCACATAACTTACCACACCATCTGTGGGTCAAATCCACCAATGAAATCGACTGAAATAAACACAGTACAGTCTTCATGTGCTTTTCACCCCAAATCTTATATACAATGGAACTTTGGTATTACATTTGTCACTGGGAAAAAATATAACGATAAAAATATAACAAGTTTTGAAAATTCACTAGATAGGTAAAAATCTTCAATAAATTTTTGTCTGATAAGTGGCATTATTTTTGTTAGTTAACTTTCTTAAGTTCATGTGGCAGATTCTGCTAACCCAGTCATGAACCAATTGTATGTTCACTTAGAGGACTGTTTTAAACCTTTAAACACCAAGTTAAATCCCATCTGCCATTTGCTGGCATTATTAGGAGCTCACCAAATTCTCCATGTTAGCAGGATAAGGGTTAAACTTACTGTTTTTACAGCTGTGATATAAAAATTATGGCTTTCTGGAATGTGATGGTGTGTACTTTGGTAGCTAATCCTGGTGCCTCCATCTTCCGCTGTGGGCAACGGAAGTCTCAAACTGTCTTCCGTTCTATGTAATTCACATGTATGTTAAGAGATGGCACAAGAGCAAAATATTTGACTCTCAGTATTTCGTACTACTTATTTTGATAACAGAGGTCTCTGCTATCATTCAGCCTCACAATTCTCGAACAACCTGCAGCAGCAGGCTTCATAATAAGATGAACATAACCCGAAAACCAAGTCATGGCAGTAATCAGCAGTATTTTTTGTACTGGTGCACCACTCATATAATAATCAAGTGCAGCCCTTTTCTGAGGAAGAACTAAAATTTTAACGTAGAAACACCCTCCAACCATTCCCTAAGACCATAATCTTCATATTCACCATAATGGGAACTTGAAATTTCAGAAAATATCCTGCACCATAAGTATTATAAGGTTCTGAAGTCATCCATCAAAAAGACCAAATTTAGGTACAATAGCAACTGGAATTTTAGACATTAACTATAATCTCAGGTTGAAAAACCCCACAGCGTTTTGGAGGCTAGATCTGCCTTCAACTTCAGGTGGAAAGAGAAAAAGGGGAGAACCAGGGATACTAACTATGCTACCCTAGGTCCTAGGGCGTCATATAGTGATAAAAAAAACCCTGTATCAATAATTGTAAATTAAATACCTCATAAATGTGTAACCAGCAATTAATGACTTCAATATAAAAATGGTTATTTTGTTTATTTAGGCATTAATCTGCACTGTACTGAGGGTTGTACAAGAGTAGTTCCATTGTATATTACCTTGAAGATGCCAGAGAATGCAGATGCCAGTACAACAAAAGTGCTTTTAGCGCTATCAACATTTAGTACACAAATTAAGCACTTCACAACAACCGAAGTGAATGGTGTTTCCAGTCACACATCACGTCCCTTCTTAATCACACATTAAAACTCAAAATACACATGAAAAAAAATTACCTTTCACTGATATTCTCATATTACTGTTAAGCTATGTCATGGTTTGAGAATTGAGCTCTTCTGGGTTATTACACAGCAAGTAGTTGTGTGTAATAACCCAGAAGAGCGCAGTTCTCATCTACTTTGTGGCAGAAGCCTGAAAACAAGCATATGTCATGATCTGTATCTGAATAAGTGCTCAAAGATGATGGTTAGCCTTGAGCTTAATATTCGGAGGGTCTGGGTTTGATCCCTGGTATAAAGACTGTCTGTTCTTATGAAGGTTTCATGCTGGGTTCTTAGTAACAAACCAACTCTTCTTAATGGTGTATTTTACATCTCTATGACTACCTTACAGTACTGTCAGCAGAAAACTGGAAAATGATTAATTTGAAACATTTTGGAGGGGAAGAGGTCATGGCGGAATTTGCCTGGATGCAGCGAGATAAATACAAAGAGCACAATCAGTACACCCAGTGTACTGGCTGGAATTCCAACCACACACATCTCAAATAGAAATCAACAGTGTTACTGCTATACCAATCTGAGTGGTTAACTGACTGCCTGACTAAATTCACTGGGGTGCATGAGAAGCTACCGGTAACCAATAACACTAAGGTCCTCATTACAGCATTACTACATGCCCCTCCATACAGTGATACAAGCAAAAATTGCAAACGTCACTGTCATGGACAGCCACAAAACAAGAATACTGTGAAGCTTATCATTACAAGTGACAGATAAGAGCTGAAGTGAAGACCTTTGCCAAAATGGCTTCCAACTTCCCTTGACGTCTGCAGTGTGTTTAAAAACGTCATTGGACACCACACAGGTAGAAGGAAGATTTTCTCTCCATATACTACAAAGGTGTAATAATATTTTGTTTTTACTTTATGGTCTGCATATATTCAATAAGATCTGTGATTGTAAAATGTACTTACAACTATCATCTTCTTCTAGGAACACATGAGTCACAGAAATACCACTTGCACTTCCCAGAACCTAGTGAAGAACAAAACAGCACACTGTGCATAACTCTACAGGTGTCAGTATCCACAGATCATATACAGCACGTAAGCCCAGGGAACATGTGGAATACGCTCATGCACATGCATATGAGGTTTGGTCTTAAGGTATCTGGACTGTATTCGGTTGGTGTTTTGCACCATTAATATGCTCCACAATTCCAAATGTAAACCAGCATTTTTATTTATAATTACTAAGATGTCTATGTTATGCAGTTCACTGTAAACAACCACGAAAATGACAGTCTAGTGCGTGGAAAATTCATCACGACAATGGATCAACACACTTGGCCCAACTTCTGAACCAACTTTTAGCCAAACACCACATGTCACAGATGCATCAATCACCATACTCACCAGGTATGGCCCCATGTGACTTTTTCCTCTTCCCTGAAATTTAGAACACCCTGACGGGTAAATGACCTGATGATGTGGAAATAAAAGAACTTAATATGACACAGAGAGGTGCTTTAAGCAGTGAAAAAGCCACTAGTGTACGTGTGTCCAAGCAGCTGTGCCCTGTTTTGAATGGGATTAGTTCATCATCAAGGTACGTTCAGTATCGTTAGTTTTACAGCATCAGCCTAGATGCTTTTCGATCAGGCCTTGTATAAACCAGTGTTTCTCAACCGCCGGGCCACGGCCCGGTACCAGGCCCTGGCATCAATTATACCAGGCTGCGAGAAGTTCTCCTGGAACTTGTCATTTTAGCTTTCTAAGCAATTTTCATGAATAAATGTTTTATAGTGGAAATATTCTGAGGAGAAAAATATTCATGAATGTGTCAAAAAACTCAGACCCACATGTTGGCCTGAAGAAACTACAATATGCTACAAGACTTCATTAGCACAGTGATTGATAACTAATTTAAATGTAATTTTATATTTGTCAGCATGACACACTGTATACAGGGTGTCCCAGGAGGAATGTGCCAGACTTCGGGAGGGTGTTCCTTATGTTAAAGTATACCGATATAACCCAAAACACTTATATCCAAAGTTGAACGGTTACGGAGATAATGGCCAGAGAAAAGTGGGGGCTTCTTGCGGTTCCAAATACTG
>Ga0123354_10004325_pt1 | contig 20094 bp, 14 predicted proteins | sample TergutLab28metaG_2_FD_97872 | JGI IMG/M metagenome (GOLD analysis project Ga0123354, IMG submission 97872) | Labiotermes labralis P4 segment gut microbial communities from Petit-Saut dam, French Guiana - Lab288 P4 | ecosystem: Host-associated > Arthropoda: Insects > Digestive system > Gut ...
GGTGGGGGGGGGGGGGGGGGGAGGGGGGGGGGGGGGGGGGGGGGGGGGGGGGGGGGGGGGGGGGAGGGGGGAGGCCTGTTAAAATTCGGGGTGATTCTTAGAGTTTTGACATTGCTGAATCCGAGTATGACAACCGAACTGCCCTGTCTCCCATCACAGTTATGGAGAAGGGGTTAAATTCAAAAACTATATTTGTAATAAAAAAGTAATATATTGGTTTTTAATTATGATATACAGTGTCCCGTAATGAACTGTCTTTATATATAGTATCCTGACTACAAAAAAAATTCATTCAACACTCACTTTATCTTCTGTTGCCTCTTATATTCACCAGCTGGTGTCACCCTTATAAGACTCCAGCAGCAGTCATCCAATATGGACTCCATTGTCCAATGCATCTCTTTTCCATTTGGAAAATATCCTGATGGCAGTTTTCGCCATGTTCATCAGAGATAGATCTCATGTTTGCAGGAAAAAAATTGGAATGAAAACAGTGAAAATAAAGTTTCAATGACATGTTACACCCACAAGCACTGTGGGATAAAAACAGATGCTGCAACATTTTAATGTATTTATCTGCTTATTTCATGGCCTAGAAATTTTCTGCAGATGTTCTCAAATGCCTTCCAGGCTCTTCTTTCTACAGCATTTAATTTTATACAAAAGTCTTGGTCTTCGAGTAGTTGTTTAATTTGTGGACCAACAAATATTTCTTCTTTCATATTAGCCTCAATTATTTTGGGAAATGTTTGCCCTAAATAGGCAACCTGTCGCTTTCTTTGTCCATCAATTTCACAAATATTTTCATCAACTGGAGCTTGATAAGCAGTGGAGGTAAATAGTTTTCTGGCTTGGCCACTGAAGCATGATGCACCACATTCTTCTGACCTGGTGTTGTCTTCATTTATTTACTCTGTGGTGGCAGTACCTCGCTCAGCTATCCCATTCATATTAAAAGCAGCAGAATTTAGTGTATCTGCCTTGCAGGCCAGTCAGCATTGCTGTAACTTTAGGTCAGCACATATATTCCACCAGAGTTCTTCATAGCACACTTTTTGCACCAGAACCTAAAGGTTCTTGTACATTTCTTTCATGCGAACTGCATATGCCAGTGGGAAAGGAGGAAACTTATTTCCGTCATGGAATAACACTGCCTTCAAACTGACCTTAGATAAATCCATGAAAAGCCTCCATTGCTCACAGGTGTGTTCAAGTAGAGTTCTTTCTTTAATTCTTGCATGTTACTGCAGCACACTAGATCTTGAGTTGCTATGTCTGACTGCCTCTTCCTATAGAATAATACTACTACACCTATCTCAAGAGATTCCAATACTTAAGCCATGATCAAAGTAGCTCAGCGTTTATTTTGTTGATGTGATAAAATGTCAGCATGTTCAGTGTCCCTTTAATTTGCAGTGTGATAATTATCACACTACAAATTAAAGGGATTATAAACACCTGGAAAGAAGCCTTTCCAGTTTCACAGACAGTTTGAGACATTATTCTAGGGATTTAAGTGACTTATGAACAGCATGAAAAACCTTTGACCCAGCCCCAAATTTTGGTTTTTGACCATTCAACTGAGGTATAAACTGGTACTACCCCTATCGAGGATGATATAAATATTTTATTCGCATATTTGAGTTTGTAAAACTCTTCCCAATGGAAATGTATCAAAATTACTTCAGGGAGGAAACTGATGCAGACCAGTGTATTTTGTCCATTGGACTGGTTATACACTAGTAAAGTTCATACTGTGATTCCCTTCACTGTTAAAATAAGCATAACCAAGGTTAGGATTAAAATAGTAGGTTAAGTCCATCAGCTACAATGAATGGAAAATAAACTTAATTAACCAACTTTAATTCAAAATTAATTATTCTATTAAAATACTGACATTACAAAGGCTCTATAACACCTCCTCAACCAGTCTATACGGTCCAACTAAGTAGGAAGTCGGTATTATTTGGAGCTAGCCAGTTATATTTCTGCCAAATATATAATTTAAATTACAATTAGGGCTTAAGGTGTCATCTAAAGAAAATCACATGGTCAGAATATCCAAGAAACTAATAAGAAATGGATTTCAATCAATGACATTCACACACCAATGGGTGCTGTCTCTCAAACACATCCTTGTTCTGTGGCCATGAGGGCCTATTAATTTCCTTTAACCAGACAACATTCATACATCAATCATAAAGGATAATATACAACTTAAATTCCTTATTCTATAAACAGCCAGGTGCCAAGTAAGACAGATAGAGCACCCAACTTATAAACAGTGAGGTTATGATACTGAGCAGCCTGATTGAAGCTATCACACACCTCAAAAGGTTGTATGAAGCAATGTTGGGACGATGGTTTTGCAGCGGAAAAGTGAAGAAACTCAAAAAAATGAACAGCTCCATCATAAATTTGTTTGGCACAAACAATATTACATAATCTTTGTTAGGAAAGTCTTATAACCTCAGAGTGTATGTTTCATCAAAATACCACCACCTACTTACCAAACCACATGGTAACACATCCCAAAAGATTTTAAACTTCCATATGTATACATGCATTTGGTACACAGAACATATATGACAGTAATAAAACCATGCACATGTTCTGATGTGTAACTGCACATGAGACAGCTGTACACAGCAGCACTGTATCATAGTACCAGTACTACATCAAAACAAATTTCCATAACTCACAACTTTTTCTCTATTAAAACTGGAAAAGAGCATACAGAAGTCAAGTTACAGAGTCAAAGATTTAGAAACTAATATTAATAACTCTTTTGTGTATATTTCACCATACACATTAATACTTACAGACACTGCACACACACACACATATGATTTGATTTTATCTTTCAAAGAGACTAATATATATTAACCTTTTCACATCCTCTCAGGCAAGGCTTCCAAGCACCATAATTTTCATGTCCAGATGCACTGTCAGAAGCTTTCTGCTACCAACTTTGAGAATTTACCATCACATCATGACCATGTGCTGAACATAACATTTTTGCTCATTACATTCTTTGACATCATTCTTACTAGTTCACATACAGTAATAACAAATGACTGAAGTTTTATAATTTTGCATTTTCTCACACCAAACTGTAGGCTTTTTCAATTTCCACAGAAAGTGGTCTGCAGCTGGTAGGAGTAAGTTTGACAATGAAAAGGATGGAAACAAAGAAAATAGCTCTGTCTCATATACATACAATTTCACACAAACCATCACTTATACAAAATATACATTTGAAACTTAAAAAAAAAGAAGATGCATTACAAGAACTATTAAATTACATGAAACGAACCTATACTTTGCCTGCGCTCAACACATACATTGCAGAAGTCATTAATTTGCTACATCACAATGAAAACATCACCTGCTACATTTTTCTTAATCATACTACTAGAACAGTAAAATGTTTCAGTCCGTACCCAAGTGACATGTTCATATAAATTTAGATACTTCACAAGGATCATGCAGTGTGGTTATGGCACCGAAAGTAAGGAGGCTGTGATAGGACAAGCACATAGACAGAAAGGACACACAATGATTTCAGTCAAAAATAAGGTGGTGAGAATGTTTGGAAAATGGCCACCCAACTGTTAGGCTGAGAAGAAGGTAAGACAGTATATTATGATGAACGTATGAAAAATAATCTGTGAAAATAAGGGTAGATGGAACGGGCTGAGGACTGTGACCAATGGCAGGTTTTTGTGTTACATTGTACACTGTACTGGCATGGTTAATCAGTCTTTATTTCTCCTGTATTAACGTGCATGGAACTGACACTGTACATAGCATTACCCAACAAGCAGCAGCTCTGGTAACAAATCTGACTCACTTTAGTAAAAAAAGGCAGGTACCACTTGGAAGCATAAATATTCATCAACAAAAACTGCATTAGTAATTACTGCACTTTCATTGTATATTTTAATTGTGTTCATAAATATAAACATACTCTTGTCACAAAATTTATAGTTATCAATGCTATTCATGCAATGAAATCTTCACGGATGGTCAGCCATACAAAAACAGAGTTGGTATCCACTGTTTCAGAGACCGTTTCTGCTCCGTCATCAGTAAGTGATGTGATAAGTGGCCTGCTTGTTTTAGCTGTGTGGACCACTTAATAAAACAGGCCACTGAGATCTACCTACAACTCGAAACAGCTAAAGGGTTATGTGAGTTTCATTCCAAGTTACTCCCAGTACCTGTCTACCAGCACTCTCCAAAAATGTAGGGCCAGACTCAAGCAAAGGGAATGCAAAAAAGCAATGACAGGCACTATCCTTCATTGCATGGGGTGAGTAACACAGTCTGCAGATTCTGACTTAAGTGTCTAACTCGTACCACAGCCATAGTAGCAGTCTAAACATCTGCACATCAGACTACACCACGCACCAACGGAAATTGGTGTAACGTATAAAAACAAACAACCGGCTATGTCACTAATCACATCAATCCCTGATGATGGAGGTAGAAAAGGTCTCCAAAACATACAATAAAAATCACATTTCTGTATTTTCGCTCAACCCAGAAAGACCTAATTGTTTACAGTTAGTTTCAGCAAAACCTTTAGCTCCTAGAAATATTACATTAATTTAAAAATTTCATTCAGTTTCTCAGGATGCCAAACTCTAACATGGCTTTTCAAATTTCCCTTCTGTTTGCATTTATATGGGCACATTGGACAAAGGAACTGTGGTTCCTTCCCACACTCATTCCGATAATGTGACATCATGGACTGCTTCCAGCGATATGTATTTCCACAGCCAGGACACTTGAATGACCCGATATAAGATGGGGCATTCTGGCGGGCCTGCCAAGTATTTTCTGAAGGAGAACTCCCCTTATACACTTTGTCTGTTTGGACAACCATCTTATTCATTTCTCCAACACTTTGAAACCTCCTCTCATTTTGAGGGGTCACACGATGGTATGAAGAAGATAAATGTGGAGACACTTCCATGCACATGACAGCCAATCCTGTAACAGCAAAATCACAGACACAAGAAATCAATAAATTTGCAATGGCTGTCCTCATTTTCTTTGCTAGACTGTATACTGACAACATACTGGAACTGTATTCAGGAAGCCTCTGTGTCAAACCTTGGGAGGTCAGAGGATGCCACGACTCAGGGTTCTTGTCATTTTTTTTATACCTCCAGGAGGTTACAGATATCTTGCAAAACTTGAGGTTCTTCAATGACGCTACACCATAACAGGTAGGTACACAATATTTTGGAGGAATCTCTGCCTCCATCTTTAATGTATACTCTAATATAACCGTTACAAAGCGTTTTAAATGGATAGCATTTTATTTCCATTTGCCGTTGCTGCTGCTACTGTCACTGTTCAAGGTCACTTGAGAAAAATAGTAAATTTTATGCTTCAAACACAGTTAGGTTTGGTAGCAAAAATATGATTTCCAACATCAGTAAATATTGCAGATGACGTCAAGAGCTACTGACACATTATTACACAGACCCTTTGACTTAATTACGCACCTTCAATTTACAGGCATTTCCCGTTCATATAACTTAACACTTCAACAGCCCAGTCTGGACAGTAACTAGGTAACAGATTGGACATTTGAGGAACAATTCAATTCCTAGCAGGGGCAGGAGATTTCTCTCTTCTCAAAAATGTCCAGTCCAGCTCTGGGGGCCACCCAACCTCCTATTCAGTAGATACCTGGGTAGCTTTCTGCACAGGCTAAGCAGCCAGACCGTGAAGCCAGTCATTCACTCCCATCTAGTAGTGAGGTTAAGTCTGTTTTGAGTTACATCTCCACTCCCCCTCATGTCTTCATGTCATATAAAAGTAAAAAAATCAAGAATTGCTAATATGAAAGACATAAAGTTGACTGAATGACATATGTTCCACTTGAAACTGAAGGCTGTAAAAACAATACAGGCAATGTACATATAACAATGAGGTGGGGGAAAAACAATACATATTACATATTCTGCGTGTGTGTTTGTAGCCTTATGTATCCAGTATGCAATATGCATGTGCCACATTGTCACGTTCCCTGTCTGTTTGTACAGTATTTTACCACATCATCTCATAAATGGCACGATTTCTAGGGGAGAAAAGTAAATGAATATAAAATGTGTATTTTGATTTTCTACACAAATTTTGCTTGAAACATTTCTCAAGAAGAACTGAGCGATATATGATCATAAATATATAATGGTCTTCATGTAAAACACCCATTATTCCTATCAGGTTTTAATGAAACTTGACTTTTCGTGATAGATTTTTTAAAAGTTCTCAAATATCAAATTTCACAAATACCCACCCAGTGGGAGACGAAGGATTCCAAATCTATTACATATGTGCGAAACTTGGAATTACACATTCCATTGTTTCCTTTCTAACACTCTTAGATTGATATACTGCATCATTTTACACACACTCCTGAACATTCACAACAGAAAGGATCTGTCTCACTGTGACTACTCGTGGAACTAAGGAGGAAGGTGGACTGCCACGGCACTGACCATAACAATCACAATCTTCTGGAATGTAATGTCATGTAAAGTGTATATATTTAATGATGTTTCAAGGAAACATTCAGTCTCCATCTGGGCAGATTGGCTTGCCCATCCTGAATATGCAGGCAGTATATGTTCCTCTTAAATGTTGGCCAACCTCTACCATACTATATTGCATCATTTCCAATAAGATTCTAATCTTCATCACATTAGTCTTCTTGTTTCAAACATATTTATTACTTCCAATCTTCAATAAGTGGTTGATGGATTAATTACAGCTTCAAAATTAGGAGAAGAAATGCAACAAAGTACACAAAAAATTGCACAAAATATGTCAAAGGAACATACATGTCATACGCAGTGTTTCAAATTCTGCGTAATAACATTTTCAAGCTTAATTTCACATTTTGAACTTGCTAACAATACTTTAAAGATGCTAACTTCAAAGTTACAAAAAAAAAAAAAAAAACATAGGAGTAAGACAAAATCAGAATTTTTCACTGAATTCAGCCATTATATTTAACCCTCTCTATATCAAATACTTCAAGTTATTTTATTTCTACATTTCCAAAGCAAAATTATAATTCCCATTCTCCAAAACTGCGAACAAATCACTCAACTGTTGGGAGATAGTACATAAGATCGTTCTTGACTCTACTACCACACATACCAAAACCAAATGAGGACTGTGATATATGGCACTGCAGCATTATGAAAGTTAACCACTTAAAGCTTGATACTGATTGCAACAGTATTAAATATCCAATCCTTACATCACATAAATCACAGCACGATTCCATTACATCAGTTAATACTGTCCAGGGAAACAGTCATGTATTCCAAAAATCATACAAACCCATAAACATGCTTTGTGAACAGAATGCAAGATCGTTTAATGGTAGAGCACAATGTCAACACTATGTTCATACCCCAATGGTAGTCAGAACATTATTGAGCTTGTAAATTTGTAGAGTGCCACACTCGAATGTGACTTTTCAAATTCCCCTTTTGTTTTGCTTTGTAAGGGCAAAGAGGACACTGAAACTGAGGTTCCTTTCCACATTCAACACGCAAATGGAGACTCAGTGATTTCTTCCATCGATACACTTTCCCACATTTGGTGCACTGATGATGATCACTTGATTGGCGGTTCTTGTTTGGTGTAGAAGTTCTGGGTATGGTAAATTTGTGACCAGCTGCCTCCACTAATCCACTTCTGAAATTATTAAAGTTTGAAGGTACCTGATGTCCAGCCCATGAATATCCTGGAACAGAAGAAACAATTCCACAAAATATGTTATTAAAGAAAGGTTTAATGTGTCTCAACATAATTCTTTATGTTTATAAATGTCAATTATCCTGCTCCGTGCACCTGACTTCAGAAGGCTCAGACGCTTTTAAACAATTCTCTCTTTGAAAGGTAAAGTTGAATGGTCACATAGTTCCATAAGTGATAAATTTTGAAGGATAAGGAAGAAACTGTGGTCTGTTATAAGATACTACCCCACCATCTGCCTGGAGAGTCTAAGGAAAACAATGTAAAATGTCAGTTAAGCATCTGCAACTCAAACCCAAGACTTCACAAATACAGAATGCTAACCATGCGAATACAATACTTGACATTCCCCTGATATGTTTGTGCACTGTACGCCACTCAACAATAATGTACCAATTTAAAAGAAACGTAACACTGAATAAAATACCAAAGTAATGATGATAACACATGACATGTTGCCAAACACAGATGCTATCCCAGCATAACAAACAATAACTGAAGCAGCGTCTCATTTCAAGTGTTTGCCAAACCTAGGTTCATGCTGGTACATCCTGTATAAGAAAAATGAACGCCATTCACTCCACCATTATATTTAGTGCACTTTAAACATAAAGTATGAGGTACCTGTGTGTAAATCTAGACTGTCATCCAGGCATGCAGGAGCACCCAGTTTTTGGTCATCCATATTCTGCAAGGTCCCAAGCTGATTTCCTTCTCTAGACAGCTAAGCAACTCCTTCAACCTCTCCTTGATGAGAAAAAAATCCCAAGGAATGAATTCATGATGAAACATGCCCTGGTAACTGAAAAAATCTTCCATTATCAACTTCCATCTTCACAGTATTTTCCACTTGAAAAACGGTCATTTAATTTAGGACCTGCACTGCAAACTCCAAGTCTGCCAGGTTTCAGTGAGATGTCACTAATTCAAAGCCAGCAAGAATTATGGTAGTGTCAACACAAAGATAAGTCACATGAAAACAGTATCAGTATTTATAACTGTTTAGTATCAGTATTTATAACTGTTTCGCAGTGTCTGCCTTAACATCTGATGTTACAAAATACACACCTTCAAACAAGCTGGCTCCTTTCCTCTTTCTTGGTAATGGCAACAGTTGAATGGATATTCCTTGTCTTGTTGATCGCTGTGACTGTTTTTGATTTTCATCTCCACAGTGTCTCTATGTAAAAGTGTCTGCAAATTCACTGTGTCACATTCATTGTTGCCTACACTCAGAGATGCTTAGCACTTTGTGCTGCTGATGACTGAATTATTGTCACAGTCTACCTCACTCTGGTCATGATTACACAAGAACTATTACTAGAAAAGAATCTCCATTATTTTACCACAGCAAATATGTTAAATTACCCATGTCAAATCCATTAAAACTGCATCACTCTGTACTAATGTATTACAAAAAAAATCAGTTTTCATTTGAAGAGAAGGTGAAAGGTGGGGAGAAACAATGTTAATGTAAGGTCAATTAACATTAGAAAGTGCAAGTGAGCAAAAGTATCATCACATGACAACAAATTTATTCATATATTCTGGGTTTGAAACCATTTCTTGGTTTATAAAAACTCTACCTTCAAATGAAAGCTGCAGCATTTTGCTGGTGTTTAACCCAAATGTGCTGCTTTAGGCTCCACTTCCGTTTTGCTTTGAAAAAACAATATGGACATTGAAATTTGGGTTCTGTACCACATTCATACTTCAAATGTAAATTTAAAGATTTCTTCCATCGATAAACTCTCCGACACCGAGGACAACAATATCCACCATTTTCATTTGAACTCATTTCTGCCTGTTTTTGATCTGAAACAGCAGAAGACACAGACACTGCACACTCTCCACTTGTGGCCATCCAATTCTGTTGAGCAGTGTAGTCTACAGGACATCCAGTTTCTACATTCCCTCTGTGACTAGGAAGTACATTTTGCCTCTGATATAAATCATCCAAGATAAGATCTGAACTCATGTTTTGTGCCATACAAACACCACTTTTACCAGAAGAGTCATCAGGATTAAACAATAACAGGTCTTCTGATGACAGTGTCCATGGTGATACGTCATCTAAAATAAAATACAAAAAATATGTCACTACTTTTTGTACTCTTCAACAAATATTAATATAGGGGGATCTAATTGAAAAGGATGAGGCAGGTGGAAGAAGTGACACACATGGGGAAAGAAGCAAATGCACAGAGAGTTTTGGTGATGAAACCAAGACAACTTAATTCTGGTTAATTACAGCATTCACAACAGCCTATTTGAGTTAGATGAGGCCAGTACACATCCTCACACCTTATTTCATAAGCAGCATATTAATATTTCTTTGCTCACTTCTATGTCCAGGCAGCCCAAGTGCATGCTACATGCCTTGTCCATCCTACTCTCCTTGGCTTGATCACCTTAAATCTGCCAAAATACAGTTGCTGCTGTTAGGTACTCGCAGGAGTACAGATTACAAGTCTAGTGTTCTGGTATGGTGCGCTGTGTCACTGGGTAAACAAACACTGCAGCTTCAACAGATCATTACTATTTACCAATTAGTGCAGCATACCAACCCACAAGACTTGAATCTTCATGGTTTATGCTACTGTAATGTCTGTTGCTAAAATGTTTGTTTCCTTTCAAGTCTGTCACATCCCCATGTTTATATTCCCAAAGACAGTTGGTTGAAATTTATGAAGGCAGGGAGGTGTTCGGTAGTGTGCTATGTCCACCACATTTCAGGAACACTAATCAACGAGTGTCTACAATATCTGCCTGCAAAATTAAGTCAGAAAATGAAGAGAAATTCAGCAATGCAATATCATGAAACTAGCCCTGCACATGGCATGTAGCAACTCCATTCTTTTAGGCACTTCAAAATATAACCAAGTGCATAGGAACATACAATTCTGTATGCTTATTCATGACACATGAACTTATGATCAGCTCTAATATGGTTTGAACTCAAAAACTGCCTTGCAGTTTTTTCCTACTCTCCACAATGTTGTAAATTTGACTCATTCTTCAAACTTATTTCATAGCCGACAGACAGCTCTTACAATGTAATCTTGATAGCAAATCATTCACAAAACCCATAAAGACATATGACTGAATTATAGGTAATTTGGAAGTGATCAGAAATACTGTTGCACACATTTGCAGCTTAAACAAAATGGAATTAATCTAGTTCTTCTAAAAATTACAAAATTAAAATTCACACAACATTACTTCAAAACTGCAAGTACATATCACGGACATCTTGCAGTATTTACCAAAGCTCTTCCCATCCTGGAACAAAGAACAATGTCATGGCAGCAACGAAAGTAGGATCAAAATTTTTCATACAGTTCCTAAAACCACAGAATAATTAGAGCTTCATATCAAGAAAAGAAATGCTTTATTTTCACATAACACTTCAATTTTCTTTACACCTAAATAAAAAATTCAGTATAAATACAACACAAGAAAAAAGTGCCAGTACTTCATCTAGCATTTGGCTGCTTTTCTTACCAATATCACAGTGCACAGTAACCGAAACTTTACAAAAGGAATAACATTCAGATTTGGAAGTTAAAACTTGTCATGCAGTTTTAAAAAACTGGAAGGGAGGATTCAAACAGCATTTAGAAACTCTACCAGAACACTTGCACATCACTTTGGCAAAGGGTACAGAGTAAATTTCACAAATTACCATACACATGGCAAAGAATACACAGTAAATGGCATAATACATTTGGATGTTGAGGTAGAAAACTATAAACAGACAGATTCTGACACAAAATGTCATATTTTACAAACATATAAATACATACCATACATAGGAATGTAATCATATTTGGAATGCAAATACAAAACACAGAACACTGGGCTTATATTAAACAGTGCACACATTAAATAAAAATACTCCTGGACTAATTTCTGTTAATACAAAAATAATTTATTCATCAAATACCACATGCACACACAAGCTGATATTGTGGACAGATGTGTCTAGTGTGGTTCACGTTCAAACATACCACTTTCATGCATTTGCGTGGTAACTTCATCCTGACATACTTATGCTGTGACTCAGATGTCTCTCTCAAATTTTCTCATGGCAGTACTCATTTACTGTCACATCTGCTTGTCACAAATTTGATTCCCATACTACATAAAAACTGCAAATATCTGTGTAGTCAGAGACACACTTTGGTGTGCTGGGTAATGTTACTGTATAGTCTGTTAAATGGATATCAATGCTTCAGAGGAACTTGCTACCTACAACCTCTGGGTAAAGGAGGCCATAGCTTGTAATGTGACAATAATATGATTAAATGTGAGATCTTTAAACAGCACTCCAAATTAATTTCCAACATATAAGTTGTAAAGAGAAGCACAGGTTACCATCCAACCACCTGTAGCAATTTCAAAACCACACACAAACTGTAAAATATGACACAGCTCACTTGATCCTACATCAGCAATATAGTCAGTCGTGAGAATGTACTCCTACAAAAGGCAATACAACATACCACAGTCACAGTCCTCTGTACGACAATAATCCCGTACTTTGAACATTTATCTTACCAATTGCTGTGTTATGCAATATATTTATTTCAAGGAAACATAAGTAACAGATTACAAATATGACTGCTTGAAGTGGCTTTTGCTTTATTTTGCAGCACTCAGTAATTCAGACTGTAATATCAAATAGTACAACAACTGAAGGATGGTTAATTGAAAAGGACTTGGTAGGACAGTCATGGTCTACTTGAGGCACCATGTAGTGTTTTTCCAGAAGGACTGAGGGAAATAAGAAACCTGTTAGGATAAGCAATGGCCCAGCCAAAATTATACTAGTCATTTGCCAAAACACAGTCCTAGAGCACGTACCCATGATGCTTTTCAATACAAGGAGGAGAAATCCATTCCTACCATACTACTGTTATTCATTTCACATCATGTGATTAACTGTTCAGCATAAAACTTAAATAATTTAACCTGTAAGAGCAAAGTTTTGCCCTGCACGTCATCAAGGCATACAGTGGAGGAAAGGTATAGCTCTGCTCATTACTTGGCACTAGACAGAGGTCAGTGGTCAACTTCATGCTCCAGCTGTTTCATCCCACAGGAAAATAACTCCCAGTATCCAGGGAACAAGAGGGTGGGTGGGCCCTGGAGCTGGTATGGACATTTTGGAGAAGAAATAATTTCTAGCCCCTACCAGGAATTAAACCCTGCATTGCCCAACCCATAGCCTAGTCTGAAGATGAACCATGCCAGTCTGGTTTCCCATTTAACCTGCATATTGCATGAGAACTTTCACTGGAGAATGACCATAAAATCTGACCAATTTTACATAAATATGTATATAACAATAACACACAAACATACAACTTTCATAATAAGTTCTGATAAGCACATAATGAGGTATGTCTTCTGGTGAGAATAAAATAAGAAACACGAAGTATTCTAATATTTAGTGAAATGAAACACATTTTCAGGTGGCCTACGTAGAATTTATGATCGGTAAAGCTGCACAAAACCATTTTTTATGGTAATCTTGCTTTTCATTCTGTAACTTTTCCATCACGTCCAAGAATACTGTTCATCCTGTTTAGTTTCAGTACTGACAAAACTATAAAACTGATATCACAATTGTCGAATGCATGACTCAAAAATTAAAAAACTGCAGAATATATACTTCATAAATCATTCTGGAGAGCACAGTCAGCATAAACAGCACCACAGAATGTACCCTCTTTCAAGTACCATGTTCAAGCTAAACACAATATTACCATAAGTACAACTGACTTCAGCATGAAAAGCACACAATCAAACAGACAGCTAAAAATAAAATGTCTGACACCACAATTATTGACCAGCATCTTTGCCAGTAAAATGTCTTCTCTTCACGTGTCTCAACAGGTTGCCCCTGAGTTTGGCCCGATGTGGGCAGTATGGACAACAGAACTGTGGTTCTTTGCCGCACTCGTATCTCATATGAAGAAGTAACGACTTTTTCCAGTGATACACTTTACAACACTTAGGACATACAAACAAGTCCTTTCCAGTTATTGATGATTCATAGTTCACTGATGAATTGTGACATGCATCTTTGTGAAACTCAGCAGAATGTGCATGGTCCTCTGGATGTTGCCAGCGATTGTCTGTAACTGCTTCGAACAATAAAACGGTCAAATCTGTAACACCAAGAGAAGCTTGTTATTAGAGCAAGATAAGAAACCTTAATCTCTTTACTATTAGCAAAGAACAACAACGTATCAGCTGCTTGTACATTAGCTGGTATTCAACTGCTTGTCACATGAGATTTGAACTTCTCTAAAGGTCTGTGGCAATGGACAAGTCATTATAAGAATATTACATTAGATACTGTACATTTGTGAAGCATATTTGATATATATATATGATCTGCTCCTGTTGTCACATAAAAGTAATATCATATAACCTACAATGTCAGTTCCATTGGTATACAGATCCACTGGACCTAAATGAAAATATCAAATCAAAATTCCTCAGGACTGTCACAGCATACTTTCTGGTATGGTACTGGCAGGTAGTAAAGTTTTGCAAGAACCAGATGCCTTCAACTTCAGGGTAGAATGCTTTAGCCCTGAATATGCAGGCAGCAGGTTCCTCCAAGACAATGGTACCTACCTGCCACGTTATACATTGCCATATCCCAAAATACCAGAATTTTATCACTACAATATTCCCATACCTTGCATTTACAACTGAATATATATAGCTGATATGTTTACTTCTTATGTTAAATTTCTTAATTTTGAAAAACCAAAGGATAAATTCATCTACAATAGAAATGTGTCAGTCCACAACATAAAGTGTCAATCATTTGACTAGCAGCCAATACATACCACATCCTAGACAAAAAATACCATAGCAACATTTTGATAAACACGTTATCCCTTTGCTGCACAGTTACCTTGATATATCATGCAAAATTCAGATATGCTCCATAAATCATATCTTGGTATATTAAGCATGGTAAAAACATTTATCAAACTGATGCTTCCATTCTTTATACTCAGTTCCTTTAAAAGTACTAAAATCATGTCCACTGTTGTCAACATATACAGCGCACAGAGCTGCCCTACAACCATCTAGTGACATTCCAAACCAATCACAGCATCTAATGGTACAGATGAGATTTGCTATACATTCTAGTGTCTCTCACAGCAAGATGCCATGATATAGACCATGGTTGCGTCTTCCCAAACAATAACGTCTTATCTGTTCATGGTCATGTTCCTACATTTTATTGGATGTCATATAACCACTGCATTTGAAATACCACCACCAAACTGAGCAGGTTAGCATGGCAGTAACGCTGTAGACCAGTGACTCCTGATACGTGTGTTGCAGACCCACAAGGAGAGGTTCAGAAGGCTCCGCATATTCAAGTACCTTCACAGCATGTCCTGCCCTTTAGCTATTGCTTGGTTTCTTCTGTAATCTTCTGTTATTCATTTTCTGATGGATAAAATGCGAGATCACATACTACATTTCCTGAATTTATGACCGTTTCTGTCATTAGATTATCTATGAGCATATGAAGGTTTGCCAGACTGTTTGAAATTAGAAAGGATCTCTCATACTCAAAAAGGCTGGGAACCACCTCAGGAGGGGGGGCACTTGAATATCATCCAGGACATCAGCTACTTTGAAAACTGCCATAGTTTCCCTCAGTTCCTGAAGTCAAATTCCAAAACCACTTCCTTTCAAACCCTTTCCAATTCATCATTCACCTATCATGCTGGCATCAATACAATGTATTATGAGTAATTAACACTAACACAGAATAAGCCACAAAAAAGAATAATTAAATAAACCAAATAAACAAATAATTGATAAATCAATGCACTGTTTTTTCCTCACGACTGTCAAAATATCTACGGACAGTCAGTAATGGATCCTGTTGTTATCACGTATTCAATATGAGCCAAAAGAAATATTTCAATGAAAAAACCATAAGACTTCTCAAAACACATACAAAATTGGGGGTTACAAGGGTAATGAACACTTACCAATTTCAATATCCACAGAGGTGCTAATTGTAGATGCCAGCAGAAAACTGCATCACATTATACATCTGTTGACACATTCTGAATATCAGTTCTTTCGCCATCTTCTTCAGCTAAGAGAAACAGTGGCTACAGTTGGTGACTGAGTACACTGCTACAACAGGTGTTTGTAACTAATGTTGTATAAATGTGTACATCATTTTCTGATGAACATGAACACATTCTGTAAGGCCAAAGAAATAAATAACCTTGATCCCTTTGCATTCCATGCAAGCATATGATGGAGTGGCAGTATAGCTAATCACACTCAACCTCATAACTAGAGAGAGTAGAGTGGTCAGCTTCACATGATGGCTACTTTACCCCATTGGAAAGAGCCCCCAGTATCCACTTAATAGGAGGCTTAGTAGGCCCCAGAGCCAGTCTACACATTTTGGTGAAGAAGTAAATCTCTTGTCCCTATCAGAAATCAAGCAAGGATTCCTTGGTTAGCCAACACACAGTGTAGTTACTACAATGACTGAGCTAACCCAACTCACACCAGTTTTCATACATGCAACAATTAAATAATATTAGTACAGGAATTATTTGTTTACCATTATGGTATGTAAAACATGAATATACCAGGCAAATAAACAAAATGACATTATTCTCAGATGTGATCACATGTAATTTTGTTGGGGCACTAACTTTTCAGAGGGACCTGCTGCCTCTAGATTTAGGTTACAAGAATGCAACAGTTTCTTCTAAAATTCTGGTATGTACCTACCAAACAACACAGTATCACATCTTAAAAGATCATATGTTAGTAATAACCACCCTGAAACCTCAAATCTCGAAACAGAACTACGATATTCTTGTCACAATAGACTGGAAAGAGGAATAGTCCACAGCTAAGTTCAGAACCAAATGCAATATTTCTTTAATATGAAGTCCTTTGCCATACACACAGAGAAAGAATTAACAGCAGGTCAAAAATCAAAATAAAGTACTGGTACCTAAAAATAATATTAAAATCATACTTCTAAAAAACTGAATTATCATTTCTACCAAAACTCAACTCACATTATTACACTGCAGTTGGGAACTAACTTCTGCAACAAGAATATAATTTTAATTTTACAAAAAAAAGTGTGCAAAAGCATACAGATCCTTAAATAATATTATTAAATAACTTATTTAAATAACCCCCATCCAAGCAACCTGGTATTTACGCAATTATGAGATGATACCAGATCTGCACGCAATGAAAAACATATCAACTCTTTAGATAATGACTATATTAAATATGGAAATTATATTTCACTGTGGGAAGAGTATGAACAAGTGTGTTAAGGTACTGTGATGGGAAAAAGAAGAAGTAATACTGGATGTTCTGTAACCTACACACATAAAGCATAGTTTTATTATCCATACAATAAACCATAATTCATATTGCATTATTACCATACAATATATACTTTCAGTTCTCTCTCATTCTCTCTTTTTTAAAGTTTCAAATAGTCTTTTAAAAGTATTCGGCACACATTCTGTTGGTGGTAAGACATCATTCTTTCACATGTGTGACAGAAGTTCTTCCTCACAGATAAATTCCAATGTGTGGGGCATGGTCATGTCAATGGTGGTGAATGTCCAGCTATTCTTGACAATGCACACAAGGAGGACCTAGTACTCAAAGCAGTAGAAGTTACACGTACAGTATGTCTTGTGTCTGATGCTTCGTTCTGATGTGTTTCTGAAGATTCCAGTTTAACTTTGCTCGATATGGGCAATGAGGGCACTGAAGCCGGGGTTCCTTACCACACTCCAGCCGCAGGTGATTGTATAGAGAGGTTTTCCAACGGTAAAACTTCCCACAGTTTTTGCACTTAAATTCTTCAGTTGACTGTTGAAAGTGTGAAATGTAACATCCTTTGTTGGTCGGTGCGCTGGACGAGGCAGACAACGTAGTTTCTTGAACTTGATGTTGTATTTCTCTGGATTGACAAACTACACTCTGAAAAGCCACTTCCATTGGATCACCCATGTACAATGTGTCCAGGTCTGAATTTCTTGGTGGGTGAAGTTCATGCCATGACAGTGTTTCTGCAAAATATCAATTCAGATGAAACGTAAACTGCTGCAGATAGGTACCTCAACATGAGAGATAAAACAAGAAATGTGAAACAATTTTGCACCAAAATTCCCTCAGGCAATCAGCCATCTCAACACTCATCGACCCAGGTTTCTGAAAAGTTTATTTAACTCAAACTCTGTTATAGCTGAACACCTAAGAAGATTTTATCACATTTATTCACCATAATGGCTTAAAATCTCACACACAAACTTCTGCAAGATTTGGGGTTCTCATAGCAATGTTGTTGGTGATCCAAATATTCTGGGGTGTTACGCCATGTGAATTGGTAAACAGTTACCGACAAATCAGAGAAGCATACTGCCTCTAAAATAGGGTCAAGCAGTCCATTTTTCTTCAAATGTTAACCCTAAAGATGGAGGAAGTATGTCCCTCCAAAACATCAGTAAATATTTACCAGTCAGCATGGTGTAACATCCCAGTAAGACCTACATCTTCATAGGAAGTTTTGTTGTAGAACCCTCTCTGAAAAAGGCCAAGTGAATATCTGAGAATAATATTCCTGGATTCATTCTTTTATCAACTTAATGATGTTCAGTCAAGTCACAGATTATACATCATCTATGATTAGATGGTGATATTCACATGTTGATTTCTGGAAGTCTATGTTTCCCTACAACATTGCAACATTTTATTCATAAACATCTTATTAGCATTACAAACCACTTCTTACCTCTAATTAAAATAAATATAACAAACTCATATATTAATTGGCTAATTATAAAGGTTCTCAGGGAACCCCTTTCCTGCTGCCATTTTTAAATACTGCATCCCCAGCTTACTGCCGATTATTTTAAAAATATGGAAAAATTCTTGATGTCATTTCACAATAAAGTAAGTACCTTCAAAGCAACATGACATGGTAACAGGGTACAGAGAAAACTACACATGTGTTCAGCTGCACCTGCATCTACAGCTCAGTCAGTAATTCAAGAAATAGAAAGTAATACTTGAGAACTTTGTGGGTACCCTCAGGTACTTTGATCAAGAGTGGAAATCCAAGGATTGGGTAAGGCAGGAAAGGGTTAAGTACGTATGAGTATATTACAACAGGTAGAAGTAGAGTCTGTTGCAGTGTGGTGCATTAAAATCAACGAAAGTTATGACCACTTTTAAACTGGTTTCATAAGGAAGTTTAACAGTTAACTTCATATCCAATTATTTCGTAATCACAGCATAAGCAAAACAGAAGTGTCAGTCTGACAAAAGAAGAACAAGTCACACTTTGTAAACAGGTGCATTTATTTAAACTCAGACCTTATATGGAGAACAGTGAAGCACAAACACTCACCCTATTGTGTTCAACCAACATTACATATTTCATACTGATAACAACATTTATATACAACCACTGAAGATGATCACCTCCTTCTCAGTTCAACCAAGTCAGTTCCATCTGAGAACTATGAAACCAAAAACATACGCTAAACATTCTTATGGGTCCTAAATGACACTTTCGAGAAGAATACATTCTCAAGGACCTTAAATGAAAATTTCAAGAAGAATACCGTCTTCTGGGATGTGCAACAGTGTCATTTGGTAAAAATATGCCAATGCAAGGCAAAACTACAGTCCCTACCTAGGAGTACACCTCTTATAACCTCAAGGTGGATGCAGTATGTTACACTAAAATATGAGGGTCGTACCGAAAGTCATGAGCAACCATTTTTTGCATGCAAACCGGGAACAGCAGAAGAAGGAGAGTATGGTGGTAGATGGAACCAGCTGTTGTGTTATCCTTGAGTGTCTCGTGACATCAATAGCTTGCATCATATGACCAGTATCACTCCTAACAAAATGGCTGACAATGATACATTGTTTCGTCAGCGTGCTGTCATTGAATTTCTCGTTAAAGAGGAATTCCCTGCTGCAGAAATTCACCAGAGACTTCAGCATGCCTATGGAAAGGTGTGCATGGGTGCGAGCAGTGTTCAAAGATGGGTGAAACATTTTAAAGATGGGAACACGAGCATCCAAGATCAGCCTTGGAGCGGTCACCCTCGAACAGCCTCAACTGAACGCAACAAGGAGACAGTGGATGAGATCATTCAAGACGACAGGCATGTGACTGTGGACACAATAGCCCGAACACTTGGATTAGGGCACAATGCAGTACAGGAGATGATTGAAAGCTTA
>Ga0123354_10004326_pt1 | contig 20094 bp, 5 predicted proteins | sample TergutLab28metaG_2_FD_97872 | JGI IMG/M metagenome (GOLD analysis project Ga0123354, IMG submission 97872) | Labiotermes labralis P4 segment gut microbial communities from Petit-Saut dam, French Guiana - Lab288 P4 | ecosystem: Host-associated > Arthropoda: Insects > Digestive system > Gut ...
TAATGAACCTTCGGGTTCCATGAAATGCGGGGAATTTCTTGACTAGCTGCAAACCAGTTAACTTCTCAAGAAGGACTCTGCACCATGGAGTAAGTAAGTAAGTAAGTGGGCCCGGTAGCTCAGTCGGTATAGCGACTGACTATGGGCTGGACAGTTCGGGATCGAATTCCAGTGGAGACGAGATTTTCCGCCCGTCCAGACCGGCCCTGGGGCCCACCCAGCCTCCTGTACAATGGGTGCCGGGTCTTTCCCGGGGGTAAAGTGCGGCCGGGCCGTGCTGCTGACCACTCACCCCTTACCAGTGCCGCTGTCATGGAAGAGTAGAGCTATACCTCTACCCACCCTCTGGGCCACACCGAGCCTGTAACCGGATCACTTTACCTGTATTTACAATTAGTAGCAGTAGTAGTAGTAGTAGTATTAGAATTAGTATTAGTATTAGTATAATTAATGGCCGTGGCCGGTTATCCGTTCATTTTTTATTTATTGTTGTGTGCTTTCTTCTGAGTAATTCCCCGGCATATAAAATTCAGGCGCCGGGGAATTACCCAGAAGAAAACATACAACATTCAAAACACGGCGAAAGTTTGAAACCAAAATTATTATTTATTGTTTAATAAAGGTAAACGGTAAAGTGATCCCGTTACAAGCCCGGTGTAGCCCAGAGGGTGGGTAGAGGTATAGCTCTACTCTTCCATGACCGCGGCACTAGAAGGGGGTGAGTGGTCAGCAGCATGCCCCGGCCGCACTTTACCCCCGGGGAAAGACCCGGTACCCATTTTACAGGAGGCTAGGTGGGCCCCAGGGCCGGCCTGGATGGGCGGAAAATCTCGTCCCCACCGGGATTCGATCTCGGAAGATCCAGCCCGCAGCTCAGTCGCTATACCAACTGAGCTACCCAGCCCAAATTTATTGTTCAATACTATTCACAAACAAACATAAGCAACACGCACACATACGGCCTACACGCACGTACAAATAATAAACATAAATCGCGTATTATTTAATATTACAATAATATCAGGTGTTATTATCCATCCTAAGATCCTGATATTTTGCCAGAGATTATAAGAGGCTTTATATTCCCACTCATATCATAATTAAACCACCCCAAATACTCACAGCGGCTATGCTACGGCCTGGAAGGATCAAGCGTTCCAGTTCCGGCACAGGTAACAGATTTATCTCTCATCCAGAACATCCAAGGCGACTCTGGAGCCCACTAAGCCCCCTATTCAACTGATACAGCGTTCCTTCTAGAGGGTAAAGCGACCGGAGCGTGAAGTCAACCACTCACCTCCATCTAGTGAAAATATTAAGAATAAGAAGAGCTATACCTCTACTCCCCCTATAAGCCTTCATGGCGTGGTCAGGGAGAACTTTGACACCTTGTATTCACTGTGTGGATAAGGGTGACACTGCTAAGAGTTGCCATGATAATGCTGCTCGAGAGGGTATCTGCAGCCACATGTAATGCTGTCCATATCAGTCTGTTATTTTTAAAAATAAAAGTTGTTTACTCCGTTCATATACCACTTGTGTCGGTTGACAACACAATTTCACTCCTTCTAATCTGCTAACAGCAAAGACAGATATGCATTGACATCCCTGTGGCATTCTACAAAAGCTTTAGATGAGTCAAATACAAACCATTCAATTAGAAGCAATGTAACTGTTTTTAATGATGCCTCCATCCAAGGATGCAATAACCACACATCACAATTATATGAATTTCTGTGGAAACTATTATGACAATAAAATGCAGCAGAGATGTCCCCCCCCCCCACACACACACACACAACACATGCGCGCGTACTTTGAAATGTAACCAAATTGCCCACTTGTGTGAAATTTTATGTTATTATAACATTGTGTGTAAGACCAGCAGTTCCATTTGCCCATTACATGTAATTCTCTGGTCTCGACCTTGCCTTTACTGTAAGTTTCCTTGCCTTATGCACAAAGGTCACGAAGGAGGATTAGCCTCCTGTGCTACAAATGTACCTTTATTAGACATTTGTTTAGTTCCATTATTGTATATGCAAGTCTGAGTGCAGAATCACACGTGTGCTGTGGCTTCCAACATTTCTGTGTATTTTACTGAAGTTCTGTATGTACAAACACAAAGAAAAGTTTTAGAAGTATCAAAAAATGTCATTATAAATGAACATATTATTTTATAGAAGCAATATATGTTTGGTACGACTCATTTAAGTACGAAGTACTGCGCAGCGTGTCTCATGCATTTGCTGTTTGTAGGGACATGCCACCAAGGTGCAGTTAGGTAAAGTAAAGGTAAAGTGATCCCATTACAGGCCCGGTGTGGCCCAGAGGTTGGGTAGAGGTATAGCTCTACTCTTCCATGACTGCAGCACTGGAAGGTGGTGAGTGGTCAGCAGCACGCTCCGGCCACACTTTACCCCGGAAAAGACCCAGTACCCATTGTACAGGAGGCTGGGTGGGCCCCAGGGCTGGTCTGGATGGGAGGAAAATCTCGTCCCCACCGGGATTCGACCAAGATGCAGTAAAAAAGGATAATCCAAAAGTAGCTGTGTTGTTAGATGGGGGTGAATGATCAGCTTCATGCCCCGGCCACTTTGCTTCTTGAAAGAGCCCCAAGTACCCAATGGGTGGGCCCCAGAGCAATGTGTATGCTATGTAGAAGAGATACAAATTTTTCCACTGCCAGGATTCAAACCACAGTTCCTTAGTTGTCCAGCATGTAAAGTAGTCACTACACTAAGCAGGCCATCCAGGCTACCTAGGGTAATAGTGGGTGTATAGAAGTCCGTATGTGACTAACTTTGCTGTTTATAGACATGGTCACAATATTTGAAAAAATCTCTTCTCGAAAATGACCAGACCAGCTCCGGAGCCCACAGGACCTCCTGCTCAGTTGGTTCCCGGGGCTCTGACTGGGATGCACGGCAGGGAACGTGAAGTTGAGCTTCTCATGGTGGTTCTTGTAAAACTGCCGTGTCTTTTGTGTGACGCCGTGCAGTCTGGTATAAATTTATTGGCGTTCCTGAACACCAGTAAATCCGCACAAGAAACGTCAGTAAATGCATACCAGACTACAGGGCATCCCACACCATAATACAGTAATTTTTGGTAGTGCAATTCTTAGAAGCAAGCATCATCAAGAGGGCAATTACACTGTGGAGGTGAATGTAAATAGAAGTTTGTCCTCCCTGGCATGCCTAGAACCTCATGTTTGTGATACGAATAAAGCTGATAACATAAAGGCTGCTTGGGCAAGGTGGGGCAGAGCTGTGCTGGAAGACCTTGCCAAGTCACGTGCTGAGTATGGATTCCTGCATGCCTGCTTGCCTGCCTGTCTGTCATAACACTGGCACAGGGCATTACTTTTCATACATAAAACAAAACAAAATGCCCCTTTATCATCTAGTTTATTACAGTAGAGTTTCCTGAGAATCTGAACACAATAAGAGCATATGTGACATGTAATTTGCAGAAACTGGGGTAAAATCATTGGCACAGACCTCAGAGCCTGATTGTAAGGTTTACCTGTGCTGAATACATGCCATAATACAAGATTAAATTTCTTAATAATACAGGCATAGTAATCACACTGCCATTACATAGGTTGAAACCATTTACTACCAGAGACCTGTCAGTTCATAATATTACTATCACATCACATTCAGTACTGCATCACTGCAAAAAACAGCACAGCAAAATAAAATAACTGAATGACTGAAATAATTAAATAAAAGGCACGGTAAAGTTGTCCCTATACAGGCCATGAAGGCATACAGGGGAAGTGTAGGTATAGCTCCCCTCATTCTCAACCTTGGCACTAGATGGAGGTGAGCAGGCAGCTTAATGTCCCTGGTACCCAATGTATAAGAGGCTGGGTCCCACAGAGCTGGTCTGGGCATTTATGAGAAAAGAAAAATTTCTTGCCCCTGCGAGGAGTCAAACCCTGGATCATCCAGCCCGTAATAGTCTAGACACAATACCAACTATGCCATCCCAGATATGAAATAACATAATTATGCATACACATAACAGCAACCATGACAAGCTTGACAAATATGTCCATAATTCTTTTGTAAGTGCCAGTTTTCATACAAGCATATTCTAGCAACAAGAAACATAACCAGTATGTAGCTCCTGTTTGTAACACTAAGCCATGACACATTACACGCATTGTGACAGATGTTACTCGCCTAGTTACAGAAGTTGTTGCTATTCCATTAGCATACAATTTGAAGTTGAAGAATAAGAGACCAACTTGATATCACTAGTTATTATGTTTTATTTCACTTCTTCTATGCTCAACATGTTTCGGACATTAATACATCCATCATCAGCAGCCTACGACTTTTCTATTGCATCACCACATAGGTCGTATGTTCTTGTTTCGATGTGTGTTGGGAGTTTTGGTGTGGCTGGGTTGGGGTGGTATCCGTGTAGCAGGCTGAAGCACAACTGCTTCAACCTGCTCCCTGTACATGCCATGAAACATGGAGGTAAGCGGCATGGATCCAGTCATTCTTAAACCCAGCACTAGATGGAAGTGGTTAGCTTTATGTTCCAGTGAAATAGCATCTGGCACCTACTGAGTTGAAGGTTAGGTGGTTTCCAGAACTGGTCTGTTCATTTTGGAGGAGAGAAAAATCTCTTACCCCTACCGGGAATAGAACCATGAATCCTCGGTTGTCCACTCCACAGTCTAGTCACTACACCAACTGCACTATCAGGGTCTCTCTGAAAACTGTCCAATGGCAAAATAAGGTGAAAGCAATATGCCATCGCACTGACCACAGTTCAGCCAGTGGGCAGGCACACAAAGAAACATGTCACCCACTGCTGTCATCTTCATACTGAGAAACAGATGTGTTTTTTGATGGGAGCTTTGAACCCCACTTGGTGTCATTGTGTGTGTTTCAGCTTGTTAATGACAGAGTTACAGTACTGAAGCATAAGTGTACTGGTTGCTGTGACTGGTGAGACTACGTAGCAAAATATCTTTGTACCATGAAATGACAGCAGCAGTGTTTCAGTCGAACTAAACACAATACACCTCGTGGTAACAGAGCTTATGCTCCAGTTCTGTGAAATGCTGAAAATGTTTTCATAAGTTTCTTATTGTAATACTCAAATCTTTCGCTGGCACACAACTACATATACGGTATTATCATTTCATATTTCACAAATTCAGCAATCTTAGATCAAGTATTTATTGCTGCCTTCAGTTATGTAGATAAGACCCCAACAGACACTGCTGCACGGGGCGGCCCATCGAAACGGAGCCCCTTAGACATACAGAATACTAAATTTTTTCATGGGTTATTTCAGACTGGATTCCATTCATCTCACATAAGGCAGTATTCTGAGAGATCCAGAAGTAATTTCGCTAATAATTCCCTAATAATTATAGAGAGACCCTGATCACTGACTCGCAGGGGAAGGGGGGTGTGGGAAGAGTTATCTATGCCACTGATGATCTTCTTTAACAGGTACAGAAAATCCAGTCTACTGAATTCATTTCAAGTGTCAGGCGGCAGTCAGGACAAAGATGTAAGTTATTCAACTGTCTATAACTTCACAGTGGCCTGTAAATAGGGGTAGACAAAGTTGTCAACCATCATTATAGTGTCATAACCCAAGAAATAAATACACAAGCACCAAATTATGTTGGCCTTGAGGCGCAAAACAGACACTTCCAGCTAGCGAACAGACATGTAAACAGGAGGCACTGTGCTAATTGAAGGTGTTGGAAACCTTCATTCCACTGATGTACACAGTAACAATGAAAAATGGTGACTGTACATTTTGTTGGCTTAGGAATGAAGACATAAGAGTAATCCACAAACAATGCAGTTGACACAACTGAGAGAAGCAGCAGAGGTTAGCAAAGGACAAAGAAACAAAAGGTGGAAGACAGCTTGTCAGAAGGGTACATGCAACATGCTCCACCTCAAAGATGCCATAAACACAAGCATCATTCACTTTTCGGTAGCACACATTACTACAAGTCACCGAGCCAGTGAAAGGGAGAGTTTTCAAACCACTCTAAAGAATTCTGGCAATGGCATATTGTAAAGAACATGCCTAAAGTTTCAGACACTGTCCATTGTTTAGGTTCACTAAAAGCATTGCACTGTGAAGACTGGAACTGTCTTCAGGTGGGAAAAGACGTGGGCCCTACTGTGTGGTGTCTGTTAGAAAGAGGCTGTCACTATCACTGGGCCAGTGACCGTAAAGACAGAGGCAAAGTTGGTCTATGGAGAGTTGTGGTTCTGATACACAAAGATGATGGACAATGTCCAAAATATTGGTCAAGTTGAGTAGAGAATGTTTTCAGATTATTAAATATTTATGCAATCTGGGATGTTATGTATTGAAGGCGAAGAGGAGTATCAACAAAAAAGAGTTCTTAAATTCCCTTTTTGCGAATTTATTTGTAAATCCCTTATTGGTACTAATAAATAAGCCACACATAAGCATTAAAAGTAGGATCTGCATTCTTCTGTGATTTTATGCAGCACAGAGTGGTAATTCCTTCCTGACTTTTCAATACAACCTATCAGTCCCACTTTCAGGGGTCTAGATTGAGGACGGTACCGATAGGTTTTCCGGAAACATCGGTATAGAATTATCACTGTACATGGCATAATATCCCAGAAGAACGCAGATCTCCTCCACATCGCGGTGGAAGCCTGAAATCACGCAAACATTAAACATCTTTGGGATACACACACACACTCACACAAACACACACACACTCACTCGCTTACTCACATGCATGCACACACACTCATACATACACACTCTCACTCACACACACACACACTCACACACTCGTGCGCACGTGCACACACTCACACATGCCCCACACACACATGCACACACACACACATACACACTCTCACACGCACACTTACACACAAACACACACTCACACACACACACACACACACACACACACACACACACACAGAGGATACTTTTACAGCATCCCAAAAATCTTTGACCCTGTCAGGCAGAAACATCTGATTATCCACCAGTCACGTCAGACTATGGAGATCCAAGCTCTGAGACTCAAAGTCAATGTAATTAAATGTACCTGACAACTTACAGTATAGATCACCAATACTAAATTTAATGAAAATTTATATCAAGCTTGGATATTACACAAACATGTGATTTGGCAGACAGATGTACACAATGCTCTTCATGTAAGAAAGCTTCATAAATACTTAACATATTGCACATGAAACTTTTTCATTCCTTTCTATGCCTTTCAACTAATTAATTAATATGCCCATAATTTAACTATGTGGAGAAACTCATTTACTATAATAGTTACTTCATTACACACAACAAAGAACATAGTTGAATGCAGCAAACATTAAACTGGAACAATCATTTATTTACCAAGGTCAACAACTAGGCAATCTGAGTATAAGTAAATCAGGTTGCTGTACAAACCAGAGACCTTGAAAGGCCAGACACAGTTCATAAGTTACCATAGCACAAAAACAACACTGTTCCAAACAACTTCTGGTGACAGAAAATGTGTGACAAACTTCAAGGTACAGTTAATCATGTTCACATCACTTTGTGCAAAGAACTGCTTTCTATTGAAAAATCCTAATTACATTCCTTACCACAGGGCTGGTTCAATTTTCAAGCAATTTGTATGATTTTCACCACAATATAAGTAGTGATATAATATAAAAGCAAACACAACTGTAAATACTGTCATTCCGGTTTGTGATAGGATCTAATGGTGGGTTGTGCTAGAGGTGTTCTGAGAAGGAGAGTCGAAGCCTCTGTAACAGTAAAGTGGCTTGCGCTGTATTTTACACACGTGTACAGTACAAATATTCTTTATTTGTGGAATTCAGTAATGGCTGCTGTGATTTGCACAACACAGAACACCTGACTTCTCTGGAAAAGCCAAGAGAAGAAAGTAACAACACAACACAGAAAACTGCCTGACATGGAGCTTTATCATTTGAACTCTTCGCCTAATATTATTAGGGTTACTGGAAAAAGAAGCATAATATGTGCTGGACATGTAAGCTGTATCAGGGATACAATAAGCATTATAAATTTTGTGCTTAAATGTGAAGGGGAAATAATATCTGTGTTTACATCTTTACAGGAAAGCATGAAATTTATGCCTGGAGCAATTTATTACTAACAAGTGCAATAGATTGAAGAGATACAAAGTATGGCCTGCTGGTGGGATTTTGTGAACTGGGTGATGAAACTTCAGGTTCTTTAGCTGCCTCAAGAAGACCCTATGACATTTAGGCCATTAGTCATCTTGCCTGTAACATTTCTTACTTCTCTCTTTAACCAATACTGGAGAATGTATGAGCATGTGGCCGGGAGGGGGGCGGGAAGTGTAGATCCTCACTATGCAGAGCAGTTCAGCACCGACCTGTGACACATGGAATTTCGTTGTGTGGGAATTTCTAGTCACATGCATCATCAATCACACATTCTTCAAAAGTGCATACAATAATAGAGGCAAGAAGGTATAGTGTTACAATAATCTATACTAGACACACCTTACTGTCTCTAGCCCTGTCTGTTCCACGAACAGTGTGTTTTGCAATGTCTCGTAACAATAAATATACTGTACCTGCTTTTTATGTTACTTAAGTTGGACTTGCCAATCCAGTTTGTGTTCTGATGCCTACCTAACATCCTACACAAAATAGTACAGTCACATCTCTCTGTACAAAACATTGTTTTTTTATTTTCACTTGAGGTCTTCATTTTTTTATCTTTCCTTTTTTGACTCACACATGGTTGAAAGAAGCATGTTTCAAGACACACAATTCTAGCCGAGGTCTGTCAGCTCCTTGTGCTCACCTTGTAAGGCTGTTAGCTGCAACAAGCTAAACTGTGACATCAAAGAGCAAACAGAAACTGAAATCATGACTGGCACATGTTATAAAAGCTCGCAGCTCATGCTGCTGCACTAAGGGTAATGAACAGACTTTAAGCCAACTGCTCAACCACCCTTTTCTACTTCCCCCCCAACCTTGAGATGTCTGGAGAGAGTAACATGCAGCCATTTTTGGGCACTATTCATTGACAAATACATGTACATGTATGTCAGAAAATACAATGTAAATTAAAAAATATATATGTTTTTCTACTCACCATGGGTGAGTAGAAGTTACTCTGGAAAATAAATTATACAAATACCAATGAATTCCAACTCCAATTAACACTTTTCTGCTAGACTGTGTAGGTTTGTAGGCAGACACTGATATGTTTGTGAAATGTCACTGGTGTACCTGTGAAATGTCACAGACAACCTCCACAGTGTCCAATCCAGCAGACCACTATCTGAACAATATTTGGCATGGAAACCCAATGACCTATATTAACACTGCATGACACCAATAAGACACAAAGTTTTAAAACTGGTGTTCTTGCATTTCACTTTTTTGTCTGTAAACCTATTCTGCATCCCGATGTTTCAAACCAAACATATACACAGTTTTATAGGATTCTGACAGAGGTATATCACATTTGGAATTCTCCATTGTTTGGACTTTACCCATGTTCTTAGAACTGAAGTTAAAATGTGATATTCCAGGATCAGACTTTGCCCCCTTCCTCAGGCAAAACAAAACAACAAATGCCTAACTGGTTGGTCCCAGAGCTATTGTAATTTTATTTTAAACATGGGGTGACGAAGTTCAAATGGCAAATGATTCCCAAAAGCGACTATAGCATCCCACATACTGAATTTATAGGTTAGCACTGAATCATAAAATAAAACATAATAAAATTAATTTTTCCTGAAATGCTAGCACAGAGGTAGTTAAATGTTGTTACTTGGAGATAGTGCCTTGATTGTTGATGACAAAATCGAAATTTTGGTTTAAAATTATCAATACACGATAAATAAGGCAGGAATAAGTCGCATTTCATTCTGAGCTACTGTATCGGATTTTCAGAGAGAATAAGGGACATAAATTATTTAGGATTATGTGTTCAAGGATTAAATCCACAGACCTTCTGAATAAGAGGCAGATGTGTGTCACGTGGGTCACTTCAACAATAAAAGCCTTGCAGACTTACAGAAAATGGTGGCAATTGTTAAGAAACTGACAAAATAAAATTTTAAATTTAACATAAGTCATAGTTCTTTCTTGTAATTGCAGCCATATTTTATTAAATACTCCCCGTCCTGAGCAGTCAAAAAAAAAAAAAAAGACACAGAGAAAAGTAATTTGACTACAACCATCTTGTACAAAGTGTTCTTTGCAATTCTGCATAGTACTCACTCTTTCTGGTGTTTATTTATTACAGACACAAGTTTTGGCACAGCTATTCTGCTGCACAGAGTCATAGTTAATTAGTCAAAGTTAATTAGTTGACAAGATACCGAAAAGTTGTTCCTTCATATTTTAAAAATACACTTATAAAGGTACGTTGCCATTCAGTGTCAGAGATATTACAACAAACAAACCATTTTTAAGAAATTTCACAAAGTTTGATATGAATTCAGAGACTGCTTATTCTCAAACTCGTATATGTATGCTATGTAATGCAATTTCAACAAAAGATGACATCCAATATAATCCTGACACCGCAATTAACAGCAGTAACACACATTTTGAATGATAGTTTTTAGAGATTTTGGTACTAACTTTTTATGTACATTTGGAAAAACACGAAGCATGCCATAGTGAAATATGCGTAATGAAGATTCACATTTTCTTGAATGTGATGCCACGTGTTTGGATGACTAGTTCCCGACATTTCAAACTATAGAAGTGTCCTCAGCTCCTGGGTCAAGACCGCTCACCCAACAACACACCACGACGACCCAGAAAATTTGAATTTTCAATGAAACCACTGTGAGAACCTCAAACCTCACATGTGCAATAAAATCTGCAAAAGGATGACACCTGTATATGCAAACATATCTACAAGAATACGAAATATGTGTGAACATTAAAATACATCTCAACCGCAGAAAAATTTCATGTTTAGAGAAAATAAATTTATATTTTGAATTATTGACTGCTGTAGTAAATGTGAGCAACAGAACATTTGAAAGATTAGTAAGTGAAAAATTCTGAAATATTACATATACATTGCATAATATTACACATTCAGATTTCATAACATGGATATGTCCAAATAAAGCAGCTGCTGGTCATTTAAATGCTGACATCCAATGTAGAGTTCAATAACCTGCATGTTGCAATACCAGAAGTATATGATAATGGACATTGCTGTCGTCTGATAATGAGGCAGGAGTTAGAAGAGACATATATGGACAAACAACACTCTTCACCTCTTTGGAAAATATAGGACTGATGTTTTAGTGAGCTGTGATCACATTGCATCACTACAGTAAATAAGACATACAATTAAGAAGACACGCAATCATAGTTGCGAATGGCAGACAACAGGATGGCGACATTGCGCAACTTATGACAACAGTGTTCTAGAAAAAGACACCTTTTTAAGATCAGTACAATAGTTTCTTCTCTTTAGAACATTTGAACCCAAAGGAAAATTTCCAGATTACCATTTTTTATATATCTTATAATCACTATTAAAAGAAAATAACTTTTAATGTTTTTTAAACTTACAACTCCCCTTCATTCAAACTTTGGACACAAGTTTATTCATAATGCCAATGAGTGCAACGGTTTTACAGTAAGTGTGTTATTTAATGATGATGTAAACTGTGAAGGTTATATGACATCAGTGATAGATCAATGAATTTGGAGCAGTGGTGAAATGATACTGATAATGGAAAACCGATATATAAAGAGGAAAACATGTCCCACTCCCACTTTGTCCACCATCATACCTAGGTGTATGTGGTGAATGACCAGTAAAGACTGCCAGAACCACAGCATGGTCATGAGGACAGTGGTTTTACAAAAGATAGTCAAATGTTCATTTTCAAAATTCAGAGGGCAAATAATGGGGGGTGGGGATTATTCTGTGAAGATATCTTACGTGCTATTTCTATGTTCTTGTGGTTTGGACAAGTTGTCCCATGATGGCAGAACATGTTCCTTTGCTGAACTGCACTTTCAAACTCTCAAGTTTTCAGGTAAATATCTTCATATAAGGACAGGTAACATTTTTTAATTTTGTTATATTGCTTGCACCAGTTTCAAGGAAACTGAGAAGTGCATGCAAAATTTAAGAATATAAGTAATTATTTTTAAAGCAAACATTGGCATTCCGTCTTTGCGAACACCCAAAGAGATGAACTGACTCTAACATAATGTCACAAAATTCCTAATATCAAACAGACTTTGCATAGTGTGATTCTGATTTGGTTCAGTCCAGTCTACACTCTCAAAATTATTTCCCCAGTATGCATTTTCACATTATTCTCTCATGTCCTTGGTTTACCAAGTGACTGTTTTCAAAGAAATTTTTCCACCAAATGTATCTTTGCCCTCAACTGAGTATTTCTCCACCCCACTTCCCCTACTTAGCTACATATACTGGACATCCCTTCTTTGTTTCATCAGAGTAATAGCAGCATTAGAATTACTAACAAATGTGATGGTAATTAATTAATTCAGTGTAACTGTTATAAACGACACAAGCAAAACAGACACATTAGCACTTTGTTCTGTATGTACAGGACTCATGGTTGTGACATGGTGTGAGGTGGGATGCCGGATGTGAGCCGCTCCGACTCTCAACGCTCCGACTCATCACGGCCTCGTGTCTCATTTAATCGTGACGTTCATGTCAAGCGAATAGGTAAGTGAAGAATTAATTAAGTAAACAAACACTAACCCTAGACCTGAATTCAGCATTGATTTAGATATTTCCTGCAGGCCAGTATACATACGCATGCATGTAACAGGGAAAATGAGAAATATCACCCCTCCTAATGACACACCACTTAAAAAATTTAAGGCATTAATGAATTGCTATAGCGTAACTCTGAGTTAGGATTTGGTTAATAATGGAGATTCCTATTCCTACCGTTTATATCTAAACTCTTTACCAAGTCATAGGTGATTATGAAAAACACAGCACAATTACATACCTCCTGCCACACTCATGCCAACGATCTAGGAAAGATATTTAATTTAACTGGTCTGAGTGTATCAGGACACACTGATAAGAGACAGACTGCAGTTTTCAAACATTGCCCAAGCACATATAAGTTAGTTACTAGTCTGCGTGTTTCTGCATGTCTACATAATTAAGAGATTAAATTACTAGGTGCAACCACATTAAGGAAATTAAGAAATTATCTTTTACTTCTCATGCTCTGTAATTAGATACTTGGTATGAATATATAAAAATCACAAATCTGGTGGTTATGCAATCTTGGAATTAAATGTGGTTACAGACCTGTGTCAGTAGGTCCTGTCTGTTTAGGTACTCCTGGTGCTCCGAGAATTATTGGGGCCCTTGCCGGTGATGGGGAGGGTCATCTGGTGCCCTTGCCGGTACGCCGGGAACGTCCTACTCGTCTGTCAAGACGACAGCTAGCCAAGGAAGCCAAACGTGTTCTGGCACAAGCCGACAGTGTTGTGTGTTCTAGCCAAACACTCTTTGATCAACCCCAAAAAGAAAATAAAAATGCAGTAAATTCGAATAGGAAATTTAGCACTCTCCCTCCCCTTCGACAAAAAAGCAAGAATATTCATCGCAATAAAGGTAGCCACAGTTTGGGGGAAGAATCGCCTTCATCCTCTGTTGAGAGAACTATTGTAAAGAGTAACAAAAGATCATCCAAGACTGCCGAACAAAATTTACACAGACAGTCACCAACATCATCATTAGATAGAAAATCAATAAAGAGAAGTGGGGGAAAGAATATTGTGGCATCTGTATTGGCATCACTGGATCGTACTGCGGCCAAGAAAAAGAAACATGCATCAGCAGTCCAAGACTCAGACAGTTTCAGTTACAGCAGAAAGAATTCTTCAAGTCTGAATGATCTGGATGAGAATTCTTCATCCTCCTTTGAAAGAACCAAGAAACATAGGATAAGCCTGCAAAGAAGCGTGAGTGATGCCGGCAATAGAAAATATTCCAAAAACAATTTTAAGAACAAAATATCAGGTGTGTTTCTGTCACTTGATCGTCTCACAGCAAAGCAGAATAAGAACAAAAACAAAACCCCAGTAATACACAGTGATTATTCTGACAGATCTCCACCTCGACCCAGGAAGAACATTTTAAAGAAAAGTTACAGTGATTCTGAATCAACATCTCAGATTGCTGCGGAGGAAAAAAATTATCACCTGCATGGTGAAGGGCATAAGAAAAAACAGCTTTCACCAATCATTGAAGTTCTCCCACGTGACGATTACTTCCATACACCCAACAGCACACACGATCTTGAGGAAATTGACACCAGCAATAAGGACAGCAAAATGTTGCACAGCAGTCAGCTGCCCACACAGAAACCTCCTTTGACAAGAGGTCATACAGTAGATGCCATGGTGAAACGTCTCAGTCAAGACTTCAACCAGACCCGTGGCCCTCCACGTGTTATAAATTCTGCTCCAGGTTTAATCACCCCTGAGCACCGCCAACACAATAATAACCTGCCTTTTTCATATACAAAGCCTACAACACACCAATACAGGTCCAGTACGCCTACAGTGGAACCCACACAAACCAGCCCACTCGATGGCAGACCAGCTGCTGCAACGAGGGCACCCACCGCAGTCGATGGACAGGTGATCTACGCAGAAGTTGTGGTCAGCGGAGGAGGTAGTGGTGGAGCAGTCAGCAAACAGACAGTGCATACCAAGGTTCTCCCTATAACACAGACACAATTGGAAGAACCCATTCAACCTAAAATTAATGCACGACAGATGGAAAAAACACACTTCCAGCAGGTACACGACTCATTTCCTTCTCAGTCACTGCCTAAAGAATCATCACCTTATCAACAACAAAAGGTAAGGGTGAAAGTCGCAGATCAAGCATCCGATGAAGACGAGGGACTGGGTCTCACCATGGAGCATAGCAGCTACAGACACAAGCTGATGGGCTACAAGGATGAAGGAAATAGTTCTAATAGGAAAGGTGTGATGGACAGTTATGGTGGTGGGAACAGTTACACATCAACAGAAAGGTTTGTGGAAAGGCAAATCAAAAATGGTGAAGAAGAGAGAGGTTCCATTCAAAATTCTTCAAGAAGAGAAATTAGAACTGATTACAGTGGGAATAATGTAAGGAAGGAATACAGTGTACATGAATCTAGATATCAAAGTGAAAATTACAGCATTGACCCTTCTGCAAGAGGAAGAGCTGATGGAATGGATAGCAAGAAGAAAGACTTCATGTCAGAGAACTACAACAGTGGAGACAGGTATGATGATCGCTTCTATCATAATCTCAACGGGAAACCAAAGGATGGTGTGCGACAGAACCTCATGGGTAATTACACAGAGAACGGAAACTACAAATCAGAGTTCTATTCTGACGCTCGGATTATTCCTCTCAACGAGACTGATGGGCACAGAAAGGACCTCTTATCTCGTGGTATAGATAGCAATGATCTCAGTTCTAGACGAGATAGGCTTGAATCCAGAATTGAGAGCCAAATGAAGGACCGGTTTGTATCTAACAAACGTTCAGATGTAGGTTACAGAGGTCATCTAGACATAAGGAATGAAATGAATCGAAAATATGCAACAGATGTTTCTTTTAATAGCCGCCATGATTTTCTCAATTCACAGCTTGACTACGACAGAAATCCAACAATTCAGGAGCAAGAAAGACATGAAAGTGACAAAAACTATGGCTTAAAAAGCAGCCGATATTTTGAAACTACTACTACCAAAACAGAAGTTGATAGTTATGGAAAGAAAGATCTGTTTGCAGACTCAGGCATTGAGGTTGATTATCGTACGAAAGATTCCTCAAAAAACAATAGAAACTATAATGAACTACAAGTCCATGATAATAAATTATCTATAAACAACCACTACAAGCAAAATGTGAAGAAAGCTGAGTTTCGTAATGATTCCTATGATCACATCAGTGATGATGATGATGATGATGATACAGGAATTGATGAGAACCTTCACCATCAAAGAAGTTCAAACAATTATAGTAACATAAATGACCATCATAAAACAAAATCAACTAACACATTTACTTCCACAAAACTTGTTCAAGAACAGAAACACAATGAAGCCATCCCATCATCCACCGTACTCATTCGCCACTGGGTTCCAATGAATAAGGAAGACTCCAGCAATTCAAAGAATATCTATACACAAGTTTCAAAAACAAGACCAGAGAAAAGCATACAGCCTTTGTTGTCAGATGACGAGGATTATGAGAAATCCAGGAGAGCAGATGAATATGGGAAACAGCCTGAAGAAGAATACAGAAAAACATATGAAAAAGAAAAAGGAAATGATGAAAAGGGACATAGAAGTGCAGACACAAAAGTTACAAAAAAGAAACACAGTTCGGCAATAGCTAAGGTGAGGCAGCTGTTTACACGTAATGAGAAGTCAGTGAAAAGGAACAAGAAGAAAGATGAGAAAGTGAAAGGCAGTGTAGATGAGGATGAAGAGGTAGATCCCCTGACCTCTCGATACACGGAATATAGAGGTAGCAATACAGATGTACACAAAGAAAGTTCCAGAGCTCTCCATCAGGAGAGAAGTCATCTGAGGAGTAGCAACATGGAGCTTGAACAAGTGACACCAAGACCAGCACATAAAAATGGGAGACTTTCAGAACGAGGAAGCCCCAAAGACAGGAGATATCTGGATCAAGACCTGGCTAACCAATCACTTCAGAATGGAAGAAGTCAACACACAAGGACAAGCAATATGAATCTGGACAAAAACATCCCCATACCATCTAACCTAGAAGGCAACAGGGGACAACCTTCTGGTCTAGAGGAACATAAGGTAGGTGTCTCGGTTTTAATATAATCATGTGAGATCATATTAAATGCCCTGACTCCATGACTCATTTTTTACCACTACACCTCATCAAAAAATTTCCTTATGTAGCAGCAGACATGTATAAATTCAGTGTGATCACCAAAGCCTACCATCACACACATCCTGCATTAGTTCAATCCTTCTCCATCCTCGAACAATCCAGTTTTTTCATTTCCTCATAACATGTACGGTGTACTTCCATCTGTTCTTAGGAGTCCCAAGGTCTTTCCCCCATGTGTGCCGCATATTGTAATGATTGTAACTTCGATTTTGTCATTCTACTTACATCAGAATATGTGTTCCAATTCTGAAGCTCCTCATTATGTAATATCATACAAATATTCATTTTTAGTCCTTATGAGAAGAGCTGGGAAATAACAAGTTCTGTTACCTGTACATAGCATACAAGGTCTTCAGAACATGAAATTAATTTCAAAGTTCAATGCTACATCCACAATTTTTATTCCGTAGTTGACAGTTTCAAACTACAGAACTAAAAAAAAATAAATAAAGTTGTCTGTGTGCACATTATGAAGGCATATAGAGTGAGGGGAGCTACAGCTCCACTCATTCTTAACCTCAGCAAGATATGGAGGTGAGTTGACAGCCTCAAGCCCCGGCCGCTTCATCCCAGGAAAACAGCCCCCAAATTTCTTGCCTCTGCCACGATTTGAACCCTGGATCCTCCAGACCATAGCCTAGTCAGTACACCAACTGCACTATCCTGGGTCCAACCACAGAACTACAACTGAATTTCATTATTCATTACAAACATTCATTCCACGAACAAATTTTCTAAATGTAGGTAGACATGGAATTCTGAAAAATAACAAGGGTTGTAGTAAATAAACAAATATTATCTTAATTCTTGCCCCAGTGGTGTGAAACTACACTAAAACTGGTATACAGGGTTATTCGAAATGATTGTCGGTGTTTTAACAACTTGTCATACACAGTACACTTGAGATAGGAGTATATTATTTTTTATTTAATAGAACAACACTCCAAGTTTTTGTTACATAACTTACAGGTGCTCTATATGTGCACCCTTTGTGATTCTACAAACATCAACACGATAATCGAGTTCATTCCAAACTGTTTGTAGCATGTCAGCGGTGATGGTTTCAATGGCAGTTCTGATTCGTACCTTCAGTTCCGGGATACTTGCGGGAAGAGGAGGAAATACAAAATTAAAAAATACATGTACTCCTATCTCAAGTGAATTGTGTATGACAAGTTGTTAAAACCGCAACAATCATTTCGAATAACCCTGTTTTAGTATGTGCTTATATTATGAAGTTTCCACATCATTCCAAACATACCAAATGGATAAAACAAGGATATGAAGAAAAGTTAATTTTTAATATCCTCATGAGAATTTGACATTCAAAGGACTTTTTATAAGAATCCTTGTGAGACTTTATGTTCTCACGGGAGTAATGATGAAGATTCAATCCTTCTACAATATTGTGCTGTGTCACTGTGTAAGTAGTTCCCAATGCTTTGAGGCACCACAACACTTAAAAAAACCGGGGAACTACTTACCCAATGACACAGCATAACATCACAGAAGGCTTGCAGCTTTGTAATACTCTCATTCCATATGGAAGCCGCAAAGGCTTTATTTGTTCTAATAGACAATCTGTTGGCTTGCCGAACCACTCAGTGTGTTACTAGAGTAGACACAGACACACCTCCCTCCAAAAGAAACCAGCTGGAGGAAGACAGAAGAGATAAAGAACTTTCCGCCATGAAACAACTTCAATTTGGTAGTAACTTCAGTGTGTTGTTGGGGTTGTTGTAGTCATTAACATCACTGTCATCATTGTCATCATCGTTGTGGTGGTGGTGGTGGTGGTGGTTACTGCTGCTGCTGCTACTATGGACTGTCTGACCAAGGACTCTTGGTTCAATTCCTATCAAGGGCAATAAACTTTCACTTCTCCAAAGCATCCAGACAGGCCCTGGGGCCCATCCACTCTTCAATGAATAATTGGTACTGAGGACTCTTTCCCCAGCGGTAAAGTGGCTAGGGCATGAAGCTCAAAACTCACCTCTATCTAGTTCATATTCATATTCAAATTCGTTTATTCAGTTTTCCAGAGATCCACCAAAGTGGATACAGAACTTGTCATTAGATAACAACAGGCATAGTACAGAATGAGTCTTGACAATAAAATGCATATAGTAATAATTTATGAATATAATACATAAATAAGACACATCGAGTTTATACAAGGAAATGTGATCCGCTCATAATAGTGCCAAGGTAAATAAGGGATTTCTTTAAGAAAGTAATGTAGGCTAAAAATTAATGAATGGTGGAGAAAGCAAGGAGTATCTCTCAAACGTTTTTTGCTTTGACATATTCATCTAACAGGTTCTAAAAAGAATGTACTAGATTCATGCATTATGTAAGTTTCAGACAGCACAATAAGCATCATGATTTGTTCTGCTCACGAAATATTTTTTGGGGGTGATCAAGTTGAGGAGGATGAGATGGATGGGACTTATGTCACATATGGCCGAAAACAGAAATACATACAGGATTTTGGTGGGGAAACCTGAAGGAAAAAGACCACTTTTAAGACCTAGATGTAGACAGAAGGCTAATATTAAAATGGACCTCAAAATATATGATGGTAGGGTGTGGATTAGATTGGCCTGGCTCATGATAGGAACAAGTAGCAGGATCTTGTGGATACAATAACAATCCTCTAGGTTCCATGCAGTGCATCAATTTCTGGACTAGCTGAAGACCTGTTGGCTTTTGAAGAAGGATGCTGCTCCTTCGAATCAGTTATTATGCATGTGTCTGTCCTGCCAGCAAAAGAGCAATATCTTTGTAACTCACTCTGATGTTAGGAAGGGCAGTCTGCTATTTCTCTTGCAAAATCAATCTTTCCGGACATTCTCTCTTCCGACTTAACGATACATATCTATAATTCCTCTAAATTCTAAATTCAACACACAGGGTATATACCATGGTTTCTTAACACACAGAACATTGGTCATAATACTGACCAACAGATGTGCAGTATCTTGGAGTAAATCCAGTAACCACGTTTATTTTCGTTCTTGGGAGAATTAGACCAATGAAAGTTTATTGTTGTTGGTGTTGGTGGTGGTGTTATTATTATTATTATTATTAGTAGTAGTAGTAGTA
>Ga0123354_10004329_pt1 | contig 20089 bp, 15 predicted proteins | sample TergutLab28metaG_2_FD_97872 | JGI IMG/M metagenome (GOLD analysis project Ga0123354, IMG submission 97872) | Labiotermes labralis P4 segment gut microbial communities from Petit-Saut dam, French Guiana - Lab288 P4 | ecosystem: Host-associated > Arthropoda: Insects > Digestive system > Gut ...
CAGGTCGTGAGGTCAAAAACATTCCAGATTACCGTAACCAACTGTTTTGATGTTTACGACGAATTATTATCCGGCGCTAAAGACAAATCGGATATAACGGCGAAAAAAACATGGAAATTTCTGGACGCCAACGGCGCGCTTTACAATGGACAATATGGAAACTGGAAGTACTATCCGATGTCTCCCGGACTAAATTCGTGGGGAACCGTAAATACGGCTGATGTTGATGAAAAAACGATGACGTTTGAATTTAACGGTCATAAAATGACCACCTATTATGCTGACGGCTCCGTTGCTCAGACCGGAAATTGGGCTTACACGCACGATACGCCTGAAGGCGTAATTGGAGAGTTATTCACTACCGCTCCGGTTCTCGGTACAAGTGAAAGTTGGAATGACTGGTCGGGAGTTAGTACGCCTTATTGGATTTTGGTGATCGACGAGAATCAATTGATACTCTGTTTTCCATCAATCTACAACAAAAGCGCCGATGTTGATGATTGGGATCTTGACGCCATGTATTTCTTTTTCGTACCTGCTGAATAAGCGATGATTATTTATTTCCGGTAATTGACTTCGCGTCGATTACCGGAAATTTTTTTTTCATTAAATCCGTTTTTATATTAATAAATTTTACTTCTGTATCAATCCTAAAATTGTAAATGCGCTGAAAGAACAAGCCGAAATGCTTACACTCACTTCCAGAGCGTTCTACAACGATTGTTTTGGTACTTATGAAAAGTACATCACGGAGTATTTCGGGTATGAGAAAGTTTTGTCCATGAACACAGGAGCCGAAGCCGATTAAAGAGCTATTTGACGCCGTTGATTTACCTTTAGAGGATAGATACCTGGTATGATTGGCTCTATTCCTGCTCGTGAACGAAAACGCTTGCGCTTCTGCTGTTTCCGATAATTGCTGTCTGTTTTCTTCGCTTTGTCAGGGTTGAGTATTTTTACTCCTTTGATTTCTTGTTTTCCTTTACCTCCCCTGGCATAAATGATTTCTTCAGGTAATGTTAATTTATTAATTTCCACTTGACTAAGCAATGGCTCTATCGCATGACCATCGAAGCCATTTTCTAAAAATGCCTTCACTGCAAGGATGACTTTACGACCTCTCTTTCCGGTGGTGATGAGACCTACTTTGTTCCCGAACTCATACTCATATCGCAGAAAATCTGCATCCCGTTATGGGATGAGGTTGTCTCAAAAGCCTTTTTGACGATTATGTCATTGCGGGTTGATCCTGAATCAAGTTCAGGACGTAATGACAGGGTTTTTGATGCAGCCGCAATGACATTCCTTCACTTAAAGATTGGATATTGGCAGGAAATGTATCGAATCCTAATATATTTTTCGTCCTTTAATTGTATTTTTTTGAATTGTGATTAATATTTATTGGAATATTCGTAACTTTGAACTTGAAAACAGAATTAAGAAATGAATAAAGATTTAAAAATAGAGCCATGAAAGATTTTCAACAAGAAATCACCCCTTTGGCTTCCGATGATTTATTCATTGTATTGAATCATCTCTCGGCTAAATTCGATTATCCGGTGCATTATCACGCTGATTTCGAAATCAATTTAGTCATGGATACGTATGGAAAAAGAGTTGTCGGCGATTCGATTGAAGATTTTTCCACGCTGGATTTGGTGATGATTGGTCCGAATATACCACATAAATGGTTTGGCGAAGTGGAAGAAAACAACCATGTGGTTACGATTCAATTTTCCGATAAAATGTTGAATTTTCCAATATTGGAAAAACGCCTGTTCAATAATGTTAAAAATCTGCTGGTAGAATCGCAACGGGGATTGGTATTTTCCGAACGAACGAAACAGATCATTAGCGAAAAGATTCTCAGATTGACCAAAATGCAAGGCTTTCAAACAGTGTTGGAGTTTCTTTCTATCCTCAATGAACTTGCCGTTTCCGACCGGAGGGTGTTAGTCAGCAATCAATTCGATTCGCAATTGGTGGTTCGCACTTCCAAAAGCCGGCGAATTGCATCGGTATGCGATTATATTGAACGCAATTACGCCAAAACCGTTAATCTGTCGGATGTAGCATCCTTAGTGAATATGTCGGAATCGGCGTTCAGCCATTTTTTCAAAAAGCGCACCAATAGTTCATTCAAAGATTACCTGACTAATGTGCGAATCAGTCATGCTTGCCAACTGCTGACTAAGACGACTTACTCTGTCGCCGAAGTCTGTTTTGCCTGTGGATTCAACAATTTATCCAATTTTATCCGAATTTTCAAAAAGAAAAAAGGCAATACGCCGTCGGATTATCGTGTGATAATTGAGCAAATGCTGATAAAGTATTAGTTTTATCGTACAACAACTTTCTGTACGCCGGTCGTATCTCCTGCCGTAGCTTTTACAATATAAACACCTTTAGTTACTATTTGAACTTGATTCATTCCCGAGGCAATTTCCTGTCCTGATATGGAATACACTTTCAACGAAACCGAATTGCCGGCTGCTGCCGTTGCTTTGATCATTCCATTTTCAGCCGTAATAATAAGCGAGGCGACACTCGTTAGAGGAATTCCTGTCTCGTCATCCCATGAAGTGTGCAGCTTGATATTATCAATATTCAATGTAAATTCAGAAAGATGTTGATACGGAGCTGGAACAATCACAAGCCTGTCGTAATTGGATACGGGGAAGTTAGCATTGTGGTCTAACTTGTACCCTAATTGATCCGTTCCTGTTGAACCCAAAAGGACATTAAAAGGAATACGAACTTCCTGCCACTCTCCATTTCCGGTGTATTGGGGATAGGTCGTCCAATCTTGAATCTGGGTTGAATTGTTTGTATCGGAAGATTGTTCCAGTTTCATTACAAAATAAGGCGAGACATTTGTTTGGGCAAGGAATGAAATTCCAACATAATTGCGCGGGTCGATAGGTTTATTTAAATATACTACAAGAAACCCATCATACGGATTATTTTGCGGAACCCAAAGGGCGCCCATTTTGCCGGATGCGGGAGAATCGCCGGGAGTATCTGCGAAGTCAAGGAGCAACCCGAAATCCGCCGACAGGTATGGAAAAACATCATCGAAATTACAAATCAACGCTTTACTGTGATCGCCGTCTATATTTGGGGATACTCTTCCTGTTCGACTAAGCGTCAGCACATTTGCCGCATTATAAATAGCGCTGATAGTTGAATTTGAATTGTAAGTCTGTACCAAGTCAGCCCAACCAATAAAATAAGTCCACAACGGTTGCGAATTCAATATAGCGGCAGTAGGCAACACCTGACATTCGCCGATAGCAATTGGTTTTCCAGCCGCCTTATTTACAATAGCATTATATTTAGCGGAGGTGTAAGCTTGTGTAGCTGTATTTCCGCTGTAAACATCCAACGCCAGTACATCCCAATAATCGCTTCCGGGGTCGTAATTGTTCAAAACAGACGCCAAATCGTTACTGAGATCTTGAACGTTCCACACCCAAATCAGATTAGTCAAGCCTTTGGTTTTTACCAAATAATCGTGGGATATTTGGTATAATTTCCGTGTTCCATTAGCGCCGGGACGTCCTCCCCACCAAAAGGCTCCCTGATTCATCTCGTGAAATAGACGAAACAATACTTCAACGCCGGCGTCATTTAATTTTTTCAAATAGGGATATATAACATCTAACCGGGCTTTCCAGTTGCTATTGAGGGTTCCTCCGTCGGTAATCAGGTCGTTCCATTGCGCATCGGAAAGTTTGCTGAGAATACCCTTATTATTATTTACATCCTGCCAATCACAAGGTTCCGGTTCTGTCGGAGGGCAAGCATGAAACATCAACGAAACCAAAGCGCCCTGAAGCCAGTGCTGTTTTGCATCTTGCACAAGCAATGTCCGCCAGCTGTCCATCGAGGAAGTGTTATCTCCGGCATAAAATAAAAAATCTTCACTCCACACTGCAGGGTAATCTCCAGCAATGCGTAGCATTGGCACCCAATAATCTCTTCCGTGTTGTCCGGCAAGCGTTTCTTTTCCTGAAATGGAATTCAGGTAATCCAAAACCCCAAATCCGGTTGAATCCTGTTGAGAAAGAAGCGTCGATACACAAATCAGAGAAAGAATAAGGAATACGGAAATTTTTTTCATAGGAAATTTTATAGTAGAGGCTGTCTCAAAAGTCTTTTAAGACAGCCTCTATATTTTTTATAATCAATTAATGAACAACAATTTTACTAACTGAACTCGCTTTTCCATTCGTAGCTTTTACGACGTAAATACCTTTTGTTCCTACTTGCACTTCATTCACGCCACTTGCAACTTCCTGTCCCGAAGTGGAATACACTTTCAAAGAAACAGGGCCGGTTCCGTTGACAACACTGACAGAGCCATTCACAGTCTTGAGAATAAATGCGGCGGCTTTCGTTACCGGAATTCCTGTTTCACCCCAGTCATAAACCAACATTATATTATCCAAATTTAACGTACATGCAGGCGCTCCATCCCATGCGCCCGGCGCTATCTCAATCTGATCATATTGGCTGTAGTAATCATAAAAATTAGGATCATTTTCTTCTTTATATCCTAAAGTCTTTGAATCTGCATCACTCAAAATATGATCAAAAGAAAGATGGACTTCCTGCCATTCGCCTTCGCCTGAATACCTTTGATAGGTCCAATCTTCGAGCGAGTTGTTATGACCGGGATCAGAAGTCTGTTGCAATTTAAATATAAAAGCGAGAGCATCGCCTTCAGGAACTTGAGCATCCATGGAAATTCCCACAAAATCGCTCGGAATAATGGGGGCGTCCATCGTTATAGTGAAAGATGCGCCTTGACTATTTCCGGGAACAGAAACAACAAGCATATTTCCGGATGCAAGAGAACCGGCGGGAGCGGCGGCAAAATCAACAGTTAGTCCTCCCCACGAACCTATAGCGCTAAGATCGGAACAAACATCGTCAAAATTAGCGACTACATAACCATTTACTTGTGCCCTTAAACCGAGAACACACAAACAACTAAATAAAAGAGTAAAAAATCGTCTCATAAACAAAATTAATTAAGATTAAACAATTAGTTATTAATATCAAACAAAAGTAGAAGATATTCAAATACAGTAGTTATGTATTTTTGTTAGATGATTGTACTTTTTTGAATTTTTACATAGTTTTAATAATCAAACGATGTATAAACAATAAGCGATTCAGGGGGCATCGTAAGAGTTATTCCTTTTTTTAAGTTCAACGTCAAATGTTCTGCGTTGGGTAGAAGATTGTGATCGCCGTTTTTCTTGAGCGTTCCATCGGAATAAATGAATTGTTTACAATCTTTTACCTGCCGAAGCGCTGCACTTGTTATTCTGACGTTTCTTGATTCTTTCGAAACATTCACTAACGCAATCAGGTATTTGCCGTCTTTCCCCGAAAAGATTGATTTCAGGTCGCCATTTTCATACGCTTCGGTTTTGTAAATTTTTGAACCTGCCGGCATATATTTTGTTAATAACGACCATGCATAATACCATGGACGTACGACTTCTTCTTCCGCGCCAAAAAATTCATCGCCCAAAATGTTCCAAAATCCCCAGATTTTAAGTTTATCGGGAGCTTCTTTCGAATACATGGCATCGTCGAGCATCCATGCAATCGAACCGGAATAGCCGGCATTTACCGCTTGGAAAAGCGCATCCGCCATATCTGTTCCATACATATAATCATAAACAAACATCTGCGAATCTTCAACAGAGGCATGCTTTTTCGATTTTGCCCGGTCAATGTTTTCTTTATTATAAACAGAATCTGCTTTTTCAACAAATTTTAAACCAATTTCCGCCATAATCGCTTTTTTATCTTTAGGAACCTTATCTATGTAGGCTTGAATGATTTGCGAATATTTTCCCGAATTGACTGTTATTTTTGACGGATATGTATGAATATCATAAAGGTTTACGATATTACCTAAATTATAGTTGCAACTATCGACCCACCAAGATTCCGACTTAGTCCATATAGCGGCATCCGGTCCTATAATATTTACTTTATCGTTGATTTTCAATTCTTCCAAATTTTCATAAAATTGCTTTACACTATTCTCCCATAAAGGATAACTCCTGTTTGTCGCTGACCAGTCGCCATTGGGTTCATTGATAAGATTGAAATATTTTATACAGTCAAATCCTTTTTTATTAACAAGATAATCAACCAACTCCGCGGTATGTTTCAGATTAACGGTATTGACTTCAGTTCGATGCCGTATTAAACTCCCGCCCCAATCGCCAAATACAACCGTTACCCGGTTTCGACGGCAATAGTCTAACATTTTAAATAACATCGCCATATCTTTATCAGAAATAAGCTCGTCATTCTTAAAATAAGAAGAGGTATTAATCATCATTCTTATCAATTGCGGGCGCATGAAATCAAGCCGGCTGTATAATTTCTGCCAATCGGCATCAGATATAGACATCGGTCCATTACCATAATTTAGCTGATACGGATCCCATTGGACGCCATTCCCCAAGTAAAAATCATTTACTATCGTATGATTATCTAAACTGATGGCGACAATACCATCCGCAACATTACTCTTTTCCGAAGCTTTTACCGGTAGTGAATTACTAAAAGCAAAGAGCGTTGCAATTATAAAAGGCAGTAAAGAGTTTAAAGTCATTTCTTTGAATCGGCATTTATTTATTTTCATTGTTCTGTCGCATTTTGAACAAAATGTTCCTAAATGATCTGAGCTCAAAATTACAATAAACTTTTAAAAGAAAAAAATCATTCGGCATTCCTACTCTATTTTGTCTATCTCCAAAAATAAATTACCTTTGTTTCGAGTTATTTGAAAGACATTTTTATTCGTTTGTGCGTAATTGATAAATTTCATGTAACTTTGCAAAATGAAACAAAAATTTCCTGTTGAAAAATTCAAATCATTAAAAACGCCGTTTTATTACTACGATACCGACGTCTTGAATCAAACATTACAAGCGCTTACGAAAGAAGCTGATAAATACGATTATCACATTCATTACGCCGTTAAAGCAAACGCCGATTCTCGTATATTATCGCTGATTCAAGCATACGGAATGGGAGCAGATTGTGTGAGCGGCGGTGAAATTCAGGCAGCGATCGATGCCGGATTTCCTGCCAATCAAATTGTTTTTGCCGGCGTGGGAAAAGCCGACTGGGAAATTAATCTTGGATTGGATAACGATATTTTTTGCTACAATGCCGAATCCATTCAGGAATTGGACGTCATCAACGATTTGGCAAAAAGAAAAGGGAAATGCGCACAGGCGGCTCTTCGTCTGAACCCCGAAGTAGACGCTAATACCCATCATCATATCACTACGGGTACTAAGGAAGATAAATTCGGCATTAACCTTGACCAATTGGAAAAAGTACTGGATAAATTAAACGAATTGGAAGCCATTCGCCTGATTGGCATCCACTTTCATATCGGTTCGCAGATTACGGATTTGAAACCTTTCCAAGCGCTCTGTAATCGAACCGTTGAAATACAGGAACAATTAGCCGAACGCGGAGTAACAATCGAACACATCAATTTTGGCGGCGGATTGGGAATCGACTACAATAATCCGGATCAAACGCTTATTCCAGACTTCAAAACTTATTTCGAACTGTTTCACGCCTTCTTTCCGGCAAAACCATACCAACAAATTCATTTCGAACCGGGAAGATCGATTGTCGGACAATGCGGTTCGCTGATTTCCAAAGTACTGTATGTCAAAGAAGGGTCTTTCAAAAAATTCGTAGTATTAGACGCCGGTTTCACCGAATTGATTCGTCCGGCTTTGTACGATGCTTATCACCAAATTGACAACCTTTCATCCACTGCGCCGGAAACAGAAACTTACGATGTGGTAGGACCTATTTGCGAATCGTCCGACTGTTTTGCTAAAGCTGTCCGTTTGAATAAGACCGAACGAGGTAATCTGATTGCCATCCGGTCAGCCGGAGCTTACGGAGAAGTCATGGCTTCTCAATACAACTGCCGTCAGTTGCCAAGCGCTTATTTTTCAGATTCATTATAAACTATGACTTGGAATATAACTGAAATAGCGCTGCTTTTCGTACCGGCTTTTTGCTTCATCTGCCAAATGCTTTTCTATTGGGTTGTTCTGGCAAAACCTTATAAGTATATGAAGTCCTTAGCCGCAACGGATTTGCAAAACGCTGGAGAAAAACTTCCGGTTTCCGTTATCGTCTCTGCAAAAAGAACGCAACTTGATTGGGTTAAGTTTCTTCCGGATATTTTAGAACAAGCGTATCCCGAATTTGAAGTTATAGTCGTTACCGACCGGATTTCGGAAGCCGACGAAGAGGCGCTGATACGATTGAAAAACCAGTATTCGAATCTCTATTTTACCCATGTTCCGGAAGATACAAGAAATTTAAGCCGGAAAAAATTAGCGTTGACTTTAGGTATTAAAGCTGCCAAATACGACAAACTTTTGTTTACGGAATGTGATTGTTACGTCCGGTCAAAACATTGGATTTCTTTGATGACAAGTCATTTTTCGGATAAAAAAACCATTGTCTTGGGTTTTTCCGCTTTTGAAAATTCCAATCATTTGCTTTACAAATTTATGTCCTATGATTATTTCTTTTCCAATCTTCAAATGATTTCATTCGCTCTCTTCAATCATCCTTATTCGGGAAATGGAAGAAATATGGCATACGCGAAAGAACATTTTGTAGAACATAAAGGCTTTATCAAATACCGCGCATTGCAGCAAGGAGAAGATGACCTGTTCATTAACGAAATAGCTACAGCCGAAAACACGGCGGTAGAACTTTCGCCCCTGAGCGTTACGATCACAAACATAAAAGATTATAGAGAATGGAACCGTCTAAAAATAGACCGGATGTCAACCAAATGGTTTTATAAGCGGGGACCCGTAGCGTTCTGGCGATTGGAAACCTGTTTGCGAGTCGCTTTTTTTGCCGCTGTGATTCTCTGTTTCATCTACGGCTGGCCTTATGCATCGCCGGAGGATTTCCTGTTGGCGGGCATTGCGCTTGTTTACTTTATCATTCGATATTTTTCCCAGTTGTTTATTATTAATAAAATCAATGAACAGTTGCAATTGAGAAAATTTTATCTGATGATTCTCCTCTTCGATTTATTTCAGCCGTTTGTCAATTTATATTTTTTCTTGTACAGTACGCTGAAAAGAAAAGACAATTACACTTACCGTTATGAAAAATGATAAAAACGCATTGAAAGAATTACAGCATTCGCTGGAAAGCCTCAAAGGGCGCTTACACGTTCTTGAAACCAATGTTCCGGTCGAAAAGCAAATGGAATATTTTCGCTTTTCCGAAGCAATCAGAAATGTTCCTTTCGATGAAATAGCTTTGGAAAATCAGATCAATGTATTGGAATCGTCAGAATCCACCTTTGCTGAAATAAAATATGCACTCGCTTATTTAGCCATCTCCGGCGATGTTAAAGCGTTCCGGTCAATTGAAACCTATCATGAAGCGCACCCCGACGATTGGTCATCCATGGCTCATGTGCAAGCAAGAATCACCTTGGAATCGGAATTTTCCGACGAAAAACAGGTTTTTATCTCAACCGGATTGGGAGGTAAAGGAAACCGGCTTCGCTTTTTTGCCTTTTTTAAATCTAAAGGAGGAAAAAATTTTTCCGATTATCAAAAAAATTTAATTACAAAAGAAGTACCCTATTATATTCGAAGCTACAAGGGAATTCCCGAAGAAATTCAAATTCGGGATAATTATTTCACCCTCTTATTTTTAATTCATATTCAGGTGGATATTAAAACGATGTTGGAAGAGTCTATCAACGAATGTAATCAATATGGTAATTTTATTGATAACGGATTTATTATTACCAACGTAAAAGTACTGACGGAAGAAGATATTCAAAACGAATTAATGAGGAAAGAATGAATAAGCGCTTTTGGCTTCAAGCGATTAAATACGGTATCGTAGGTGTAATGAACACTTTATTGACTGCTGTAACAATCTGGATAGTCATGCGTCTGGCGTTTCAGACCGGAAAAACAAAAACGGCATCGCCCTGGATTATCACTTTTTCCAACATCACCGGATACGTGGTAGGATTAATCAACAGTTTTATCTGGAACCGGAAATGGACTTTTCAAAGTAAAAATCATTGGGGAAAAGAATTTGTCAAATTCTCCGCAGCTTTCTTAATATGTTATATTCCGCAACTTATACTTGTAAACTTTTTGAATACCTATACCCATTTTCGAGCAGACGTCGCGCCGGTAGCGATAAGTCACGCTTACATTTGCCAGTTAATAGGAATTGTATTTTATACCTTATTGAATTTTTTATTAAACAAATTTTATACATTTAAACAAGCGAATCAAGAAACTGCGTAATCCACAGAAGAATATATGAAAACATTAAGTGTAATAGTACCTTGTTATAATGAAGAAGCCGTAATTACCAACACGTATGACCGGTTAAAAAAAGTATTATCGAAATTAAATGCTTCCAGCCGGATTATCTTTATTAATGACGGAAGCACAGACAAAACGCGTGATATATTGTCCGGCATAGCTGCAGAAGACCCATCGGTACAGGTAATTCATTTTTCCAGAAATTTCGGTCACCAGAAAGCGGTGACTGCAGGAATCCATCATTGTCATAGTGATTTAGCGATTATTATTGACGCCGATTTGCAGGATCCTCCCGAACTGATTCCCGAACTCATTGCCGAACAGGAAAAAGAGCAAGCCAATGTCGTATACTGCGTTCGGAAAAAACGGGCTGGAGAAAGTGAATTCAAGATATGGACGGCAAAAACATTTTACCGTTCGCTCAATAAATTATCGGAAGTACAATTCCCGTTGGATACCGGAGATTTTCGACTTATTGATGCTTGCGTCATAAGGGAATTTAAACGATTCAAAGAAAAAGGCAAATACATTCGAGGCATCATATCCTGGATTGGATTCAAACAAGTCCCTTTTTATTATGAACGTGAACCTCGCTGGGCGGGCGAAACAAAATATCCTTTGAAAAAAATGATTTCTTTCGCTTCAAACGCCTTACTCTACTTTTCCAAAAAACCGCTGATGGTAGTCATCGGTTTAGGATTCTTTGCAGTAATGATTGGCATAATCATGGCGCTGTGGTATGTATTCGGTAAAATTCTCGGTTATACGAATGCCGAAAGCGGATGGACATCCATCATGATCACCATCATCTTTTTTGGAGGAATCCAACTACTTACTATCGGGGTACTGGGTCAATACATTGGTATTTTATTCGACGAAGTGAAAGAAAGACCGGAATATATCATTGAAAAAATTGAGAATTAACGAAATATTTTACTTCTTACATAAATTTTGTTAATATTTAAGTGGAAATTATGGCTGGATTGCCTAAAAAATACTATATTTGCAGGCTAAAAAACGCAGATAGCTAATTTAATGTCAAAAAATAAAGTAAAAATCAAATGCAGAACAAAGGAGTTGTAACAGTCTTTGCAGTATTACTGACCTTAGTATGTATATTTTATTTGTCGTTTACATTTGCGACAAATAGCTATTACAAAAAGGCCAGAGATTATTCAGGCGGAGATCAGGCGCTAGAGAGTCATTATTTGGACTCATTAGCAACAAAAAAAATATGGCTGGGTTATACCTTGAAAAAAAGCCGTACGATGGAGATTAACTTAGGCCTTGACTTGAAAGGCGGTATGAGTGTTATCATGGAACTCAGCGTAGCCGATGTGCTCAAATCGCTGGCCAATCACAATCCCGACCCCACATTCAATCAAGCGCTGGCGAATGCTACCGAACGACAATTAAAAAGTAATAATGATTATATCTCATTATTTACGGAAGAATACCATAAATTGGATCCGGGAGCGCGATTATCCGCCATTTTCAGTACTTTTGAGCTAAAAGATAAAATCACGCCTCAAAGTTCCGATGCTCAAGTAGAAAATGTGTTACGTTCGGAATTAAAAAGCGCCATTGATAATTCGTTTAATGTACTTCGCAACCGTATCGACCGGTTTGGCGTGGTAGCTCCGAATATTCAACGATTGCAAACTGAAGGACGTATTTCTATCGAACTTCCGGGTATCAAGGAAAAAGAACGCGTTCGCTCTCTATTGCAAGGAAGCGCTAACCTCGAGTTCTGGGAAACATTCGACCAGAAAGATATTCTACAGTCTTTAATAGTCGCAAATAACATTATTCGCGATTCAATTGCAAGAGTGCAAGTTGCAGCCGGCAATGAAACAACGCCTTCAGCTTCAGGAATGGCTGCAGGTAAGCCGGCAACGAAAGAGAATGTAAAAACCGACGCCGTAAAAACCGATTCAACTACAGAAAAATTACTATCGGCGACAGATACGACTTTGTTAGCAGAAAATCAAACCGATAGCACTTCGGAAACTAATAATGCCGCTTTAGAAAATTATAAAAGGAATTATCCTTTATTCTATCTACTGCGAATGGACCCCAACCAACCGCATACCGGACCAATTGTAGGTAGCGTTAACAAACAAAACAGGGATCTGGTCGATCAGTATTTCAGTATGAAAGCCGTACAAGACGCTCTGCCTCGCCAGTTGGTTCTGAGATGGGGAGTAAAACCTGCGGACGAGAAGGAAAATACGTATGAATTGTATGCGTTAAAATCAAGTACCCGCGAAGGCAGACCGGCGCTGGAAGGCGACGTGGTGACTTCCGCTAAAGATGAATTCAGCCAACAATCTTCCTACGCCGAAGTCAGTATGTCTATGAATTCCGACGGCACTAAAAAATGGGCGCGCTTGACAAAAGAAAATATAGGAAAATGCGTTGCCATTGTACTGGATAATATGGTCTATTCCGCTCCTGTCGTAAATGATGAAATTCCAAACGGAACATCCAGAATATCCGGCCGCTTCACGCCGGAAATGGCTAAAGACTTGGCAAACGTATTAAAGTCGGGTAAAATGTCGGCTCCCGCCCGAATCGTTCAGGAAGACGTAATCGGCCCTTCGTTAGGTCAGGAATCCATCAATAAGGGGTTTATGGCGTTTTTGATTGCATTGATCGTCTTAATGTCTTACTTAACAATTGTATATGGCGTAAAACCGGGTATAATTGCCAATGGCGCCTTATTGCTCAATTTGTTTTTCACGATGGGAGTCTTGGCGTCTTTCCACGCAGTCCTTACACTTTCGGGAATTGCGGGAATGGTCTTGGCGCTACATATAGCGGTCGATGCCAACGTGTTGATTTATGAGCGTATCAAAGAAGAAATCCGCGGCGGTAAAAAAGTAAAGAATGCTGTTGAAGAAGGGTATAAAAAGGCGTTCTCTGCCATATTCGACTCCAACTTGACTTCTATCATTACCGGTATTATATTGTTTTTCTTTGGAACCGGTCCCATTCGTGGATTCGCGACAACCATGATTATCGGTATCCTCATTTCGTTTGGAACCGCCGTATTTCTGACCCGCGTCATTTATGACAGTTATATGGAAAAAGGAAAGTTGTTAAATCTGACGTTTAATACGCCTTTAACGAAAAATTTCTTAGTTAATCCTAAATTTAACCTGATGAAAAACAGAAGGTTGATTTATTCCATCAACTTAGGTATAGTTGCCATCTGTTTAATTGCCCTGTTTACTCGCGGCTTAAATCAAGGGATCGACTTCACCGGAGGACGTAATTATGTCGTTCGTTTCGACCAGCCGGTCAATACGGCAGATATTCAAACATCGTTGTCTCCATTTTTTGAAAATCACCCGCCCGAAGTAATTACCATCGACACTTACAATAAAGTGCGTATTTCGACAAACTATAAAAGCGCCGACAACTCTCCTGGAGTAGATACGGAAATTACAGAAAAAATATATGAAGGCGTTAAGCATCTGTTACCGGAAGGAACTACTTTCGAGCAATTCTATGAACATGATATTCTCAGTTCTCAAATCGTAGGTCCAAGCATTGCCGAAGACATTAAATTCCATGCCTATCTGGCGGTCATTTTTGCCGTGATAGCCATCGGTCTTTACATTTTACTGCGATTCCGGGATATTTCCTACAGTGTCGGTTCAATTGTAGCGTTGACGGGCGACGCCCTCTTTATCATGGGTATGTATGCCATTTTGTGGGGATTCCTGCCATTCTCGCTTGAGGTCGACCAGACGTTTATCGGCGCTATCCTGACAGCCATCGGATATTCAATCAACGATAAAGTCGTTATCTTCGACCGTGTGCGAGAGTATACGCATCTCTACCCCAAACGCGATAAATACGAGATATTCAATGAAGCGCTCAACTCCACTTTGGACAGAACGTTTAATACCAGTATGAGCGCTTTCCTTGTGATGATTGTAATCCTTCTCCTTGCAGGCGACGCCATCCGCAGTTTCTCATTCGCCATGTTGCTGGGTGTAATTGTCGGAACATTCTCCTCGCTCTTCACCGCAGCTCCGATTGCTTATGAAATTCAAAAAAGAAAAATATTGAAGAAGTGACAAGCGACATGATTTTACGGATGAGTCTTTAGGGATTCATCCGTATTTTTTTTACCATTTACCATTTACCATTAATTACTAATTACTATCCTGCCATTTTGTCTGTTAAAACAGATTTAAAAGCGTCTTGGATGGTTAATTTTATATAAATATTCCTGTCTTATTGCATAAAAAACGAATTTTGTACGTTATTTGTAATAATTCAATAAGTGGAATTTTATTATATAATAAACTAAAATTGAAAAGTATCATAATGAGAACATTTAAATTAATAATCGGTTTCATAGTAGTGAGTCTATTGAGTGCAAGCGTCGCCATTGGCGCCTATTCCTATCTAAGCAAGAAGAGCGGAAATATTTTCTCATCCGGCAACTCACTTAATCAACAAGGATTTAAAACGGTGGGATATGCAGTTCCCGCCGAAAATACAGATTTTACCTACGCCGCCGAACAAAGCGTTAATGCTGTCGTACATATCAAATCGGTCGTAAAACCTTCCGACAATGACAGGAGTGGAAGAGGTGGAAGATATATGAATCCATTTGACTTTCTCTTTGGAGACAATCCTTTTGGTCAACCTTATCAAAGACGACCTCAAGTAGGATACGGTTCGGGAGTGATTATTTCCACCGACGGATATATCGTAACAAATAACCACGTCATTGATGGAGTTGATGAAATAGAAGTTACAACCAATGACGACCAAACTTACAAAGCCAAAGTCATCGGAAACGATGATTTAACCGATGTGGCTTTATTGAAAATCGAAGGAAAAGATTTTCATGCACTGCCTTTTGGCGATTCCGACCAGTTGAAGGTCGGCGAATGGGTTTTAGCCGTTGGAAACCCCTTTAACCTGACGTCGACTGTTACCGCCGGAATTGTCAGCGCCAAAGGACGTGGCGATATTTCAGACGGAGGATATGGTTCGAGAGGCGCTCAAGACAGAATCCAATCATATATTCAAACGGATGCCGCCGTAAACCCCGGCAATAGCGGCGGCGCATTGGTAAATACCAAAGGCGAATTAGTTGGTATCAATACGTTGATTTATTCCGAAACAGGAAATTATGTGGGTTACTCCTTTGCTATTCCTATTAATATTGTAAAAAAAGTAGTTTCTGATCTCAAACAGTTCGGCGTTGTACAACGGGCGCTTTTAGGAGTAAGAGTCTTTTCCTTATCCGATTTAAAAAAGCAAGATCCGGATAAATACGGTAAAATAAAATTAAACGACGGAGTATATGTCGATGCATTTCCGTCCAATAGCGCTGCGCAAAAAGCAGGTATTCAGGTGGGTGATATTATCGCGGCAATAAACGGTACAAAAGTTAAAACAGGGCAAGAACTGAGAGCGCAAATAAGTCGTTTCAGCCCCGGAGACAAAGTGGATGTACAAATATATCGAAACGATGCTACAAAAAATTATACCGTTGAATTGAAAAACGATCAAGGCACCACCGAAGTTATTAAGCAGAAAAATCCCAATGATGTTTTGGGAGCCGCTTTCAAAGTTTTATCCGACGATACAAAATCTCGTCTCGGCATTAATTATGGTATAGAAGTAACCGATTTGTCAAATGGCAAATTAAAATCGGCTGGAATGAGGAAGGGATTTATCATTTTATTAGCCAATGATAATCGAATTTCCTCGCCGGATGATATAGAACAAGCGGTTTCAAATATTCTTAAACAAGATGCCGATGATAGAGGTCTTTACATCAAAGGATTTTATCCGGATACGCGGAGAATGTTGTATTTTGCCATTGATCTTAACGATTAAGCGTAGTCTTAATTAAAAATAAAATATGTTAAACATCTTGTAATTATTTCTTTTTTCGAGAAAAAATAGCTAATTTTGCGAGTTTTTATTTTTTCTTGTACTAATTTTTATTGAATGAGGCAACTAAAAATCACCAAATCTATCACTAATCGCGAAAGCGCCTCACTGGATAAGTATCTTCAGGAAATCGGACGTGAAGACTTAATCACAGTGGAAGAAGAAGTAGAATTAGCACAAGCGATTAAGCGTGGCGATCGGGCTGCATTGGAAAAATTAACGCGTGCGAATCTTCGTTTTGTGGTTTCAGTGGCAAAGCAGTATCAGAATCAAGGGTTAAGTCTACCCGACTTGATCAATGAAGGTAATCTGGGCTTGATAAAAGCTGCTGAAAAATTTGACGAAACGCGCGGGTTTAAATTTATTTCGTATGCGGTTTGGTGGATTCGCCAATCGATTTTGCAAGCTTTGGCCGAACAATCAAGGATTGTGCGTTTGCCTTTGAATCAGGTTGGTTCTCTGAACAAGATAACCAAGGCTTTTTCAAAGTTCGAGCAGGAACACGAACGCCGTCCATCGCCCGAAGAACTTGCCAATGAATTAGATATTCAGGTCGATAAGATTTCGGACACGCTTAAAGTGTCGGGACGACACATTTCGGTAGACGCTCCTTTTGTAGAAGGCGAAGACAACAGTTTATTAGACGTATTGATCAATGAAGATGCTCCGGCAGCCGATCGTTACCTGATGAATGAATCGCTTTCCAAGGAAATCAACCGCGCTTTATCTACTTTGAGCGATCGGGAACGAGACATCATTAAAATGTTCTTCGGAATCGGTTCTCAAGAAATGACGCTGGAAGAAATTGGCGATAAATTTGGATTGACGCGCGAGCGAGTCAGACAAATCAAAGAAAAGGCAATCAGAAGATTGAAAACAAGTAACAAGAACGACTTGTTAAAAAGCTATTTAGGGTAAAATTCCCTAAAGTTATCAAGAGGAGGCGATGGGTGCAGGAGTAAACTGCCGACGCCTCCTATTTTTTTTGAAGAGAATAAGGAAAAAGGACACTGCCGGCGTATAATAAGCAGGTAAATAGTCGTTCCTTATTAATTCACTTTAACCCATTTTGCAGCCTTTATCCCGTATCTCTCTGTTTCTCAACTCGGGCGCTTTCCTGTGGTTCAATTTTGAGCGCCACAGATTTTTTTCTGACGAAAGGAGCTTCCTTCATTTTCAGGGCTGCATAAACCAGCCGGACTTTCTCCGTTGGTGCGAACAGCAACGGACGGCAAGGGTTTGTCCCTTATCATTATTTTATCAATTACAAAATTATACTTTCAACATTTTACCGGCAAAAGATTCAATCGCCCAATTTGTTCGTAACGACACACCTAATTATGAAGCAGTTGCAGCCTTGCGCAACCGACCCCCTCAGCCTTGCGCAACTGACCCCTCCAGCCTTGCGTAAGGCTGAGGGTCGGAGTTACGCAAGGCTGAACTACAAGCTTACGCAAGGTTGAGCTTCGAAGTTCTATTGGTTGTACCATGAAGATACGCAAGGCATCCGGTTTAGCATGATGTAAGTGTAAAAATTTATTTGTTTTCTTTGCAATTTAAAAAATAACTCTTTATCTTTGCAGCAAATTAATTAATAAAAAATAAAACTTTTGTATGCAGTTCAATAACGTATTTGGTTGGTGGCGCTTATTCTTGATTCGAGAGTGAGTTTATCATCCTATGCTGTTTTTTGGAACAAAAAAACCTGTTGTGACTCACGACAGGTTTTTTTGTTTTAAAGGCATTAGGGACATTAAAGACATTAAGGACATTATGATTACAAAAAATTCAGAAACAACTCCATTTTCGGTTACCGAAGATGGTTATTATGGCGAATTCGGCGGAGCCTACGTCCCCGAGATTCTGTATGCAAATGTGGAATCCTTGAAAAAATCGTACAGGAAAATACTCGACGACCCTGCGTTTCAAAAGGAATTTCACGATTTGCTGACCGATTATGCCGGGCGTCCATCGCCGCTTTATCATGCGAAACGCCTGTCGGAAAAGTACGGATGCAAAGTCTATCTGAAGCGGGAAGATTTAAGTCATACCGGCTCTCATAAAATCAACAATGCGCTCGGACAAATCCTGTTGGCGCGCCGGATGGGCAAAACCCGGATTATTGCAGAAACAGGAGCCGGTCAGCACGGCGTGGCTACCGCTACCGTCTGCGCATTGATGAATATGGAATGTATTGTTTATATGGGCGCTACCGATGTCGAACGACAGAAGCTGAACGTTCGCAAAATGGAAATGCTGGGCGCTAAAGTCGTTCCGGTGACGAGCGGAAACATGACTTTGAAGGATGCTACGAATGAAGCGATTCGCGACTGGTGCTGCAATCCTGTCGATACGCATTACATCATCGGGTCAACGGTAGGACCCCACCCTTATCCCGATTTGGTTGCCCGCTTGCAATCGGTTATCAGTAAGGAAATAAAAAAGCAGTTGCAGGAAAAGGAAAATCGCGATTATCCCGATTATTTGCTTGCCTGCGTGGGCGGAGGAAGTAATTCAGCCGGAACGATTTATGAATATATCAACGACCGGCGCGTGAAAATCGTTCTGGCGGAAGCAGGCGGAAAAGGTATTGATTCGGGCGAATCGGCGGCGACTATTCAACTTGGAACAGTCGGCATTATTCACGGCGCAAAAACCTTGCTGATGCAAACCGAAGACGGACAAATTATGGAACCCTATTCTATTTCAGCAGGTTTGGATTATCCGGGAATAGGACCGATGCACGCTCATTTAGCGAAAACCGGACGGACGGAGGTCATGGCGATAAACGACGATGAAGCAATAGCCGCCGCAATGGAACTGACTCGCGTGGAAGGAATTATTCCGGCGTTGGAATCGGCGCACGCGCTGGGAGTATTCGGTAAAAAATCGTTTAAGCCCGACGATATTGTGGTCGTATGTATTTCAGGGCGAGGGGATAAAGATATGGAAACTTATATTACCCATAAATCCCCTAAAGGGGACTTTGCCTCAGTAAAATAATTAAACTCACTCCCTGCTCCCCCTTTAGGGGGTTGGGGGGTAATAATTTATAATTCATAATTATGTTACTACAAACAAAAACAAAAACAGTTCTTGCCGACATTCAAACGCCGGTAAGCATCTATTTGAAAGTCAGGGATGTCTATCCCGAATCGGCGTTGCTGGAAAGTTCGGATTCTCATGGAAATGAAAATTCGATTTCAATGATCGGAGTCAATCCGATGGCTCGCTTTGAAGTGAACGACGGACAAGTCTTGTTGATTTATCCCGACGGACGCAGGGAAGAAAAGCAAGCGGGAGCGGAACTTTCTGTCCCGCAACTGTTAGACCAATTCATCCGGCAGTTTGAAATAACCGGAGATACATCGGAATTTAACGGTTTTTTCGGATATACGGCTTACGATGCGGTGCAATATTTTGAAACTGTTAATCCGTATAAACAGCCGGCTTCGGAAGCCAAACGGATTCAGGTTCCGGATATTATTCATATTTTTTATCGCTATATTCTCGTAATCAATCATTTTAAAAATGAGATAACGATTATTGAAAACCGGTTGGAAAGCGAAGAAAGCCGGATTGATGAAATGATTGCATTATTAGATAACCGGAATTTTGCCTCCTACAATTTCACGGCTTGCGGCGAGGAAGCCACTACAATGAGCGATGAAGATTATAAAGCTATGGTGAGGCAAGGGATTGAGTATTGCAAACAGGGTGAAGTTTCTCAAATCGTGCTTTCCCGTCGCTTTTCTCAGGCTTTC
>Ga0123354_10004331_pt1 | contig 20086 bp, 16 predicted proteins | sample TergutLab28metaG_2_FD_97872 | JGI IMG/M metagenome (GOLD analysis project Ga0123354, IMG submission 97872) | Labiotermes labralis P4 segment gut microbial communities from Petit-Saut dam, French Guiana - Lab288 P4 | ecosystem: Host-associated > Arthropoda: Insects > Digestive system > Gut ...
GGGGTGGGGGGGGGGGGGGGGGATGCATTGGCACAACATTCATATGTGTTTGGCAGGTACCTGGTTTGAGTTTCATTTAGAGGACTTGTTTTTTCCTGGTTGAGGTTTATAATGGTTGTCTGCAGTCTTACCACAGAACAGATAGGTGTAACTGTTCCAGAGTTTTGTTCAGTTACTGGGTCTTCTGTGTGTCCAGAGTTTTGTTCAGTTACTGGGTCTTCTGTGTGTCTGCGGATGAATGGTTGGTGAGTACCTACATGTAGACCACAGCGGTCTTCCATGTCTTTGTCAGATTCTCTATTGTTGATCAACTTTCTATTCCACAGTTGACCTGTGCTGTTGGAAAGATCTTTCTAAACCACACATTGTGGTGTGCTGGTTAGCATTTCTATTGGCCTGGAGACTGGCTATTTTAACTGGAATTTGTCATGATTTGCTTAAATACTCTGGACAAATTCTGCCAGACTCCTTCCTTGACCTCATTAGTCATCTCCATGTTGCAGGATATTTGAGTATCTTGATACTTGTGCTCAATGTGTTCAATGTTTTTGTAGATTCCAAAGATTTATCATACACATGTGAAAAGAGCATGCTGTCTGACCCTTTGATGGCCATGACTGCTTTTTTTTTTCACATTCTTCTGATTTCAGTATACATAATCATTCTATCACTCAACTCTGTATAACCGATTCAATAAACAAGCATCACATAACCAAGCAATCAATACAAGTTAGAATATGTCTATACTTTTCTATATGATGTAATAAATATTGTCAGTACAAAATTTGTAACATTTCTTTTCCTGGTGATAAGTGTGAAATATTTCAGCAGTTTATATGATGTTCGGTATGGAGCCAGATAAATTAAATGTTTCTGCAGTCCTATATGAAGAATTTTATTATATATTAAAATTACAAATATGGCCATGCAGTAAAAATTTATAGTGGCAAAACTCTGCATAATTTTAATTAGACCTACATAAGACTACATGGCTGTGCTAAAGCTTCAGGGTTTTCACAAATAAATTTTGTATTTTTTATCCCTCTCCCTGTCCTTGATGACATGTCCTTCCTACTGAACCCAAGCCTTAGGATGGCTTATGATTTGTTTGGCTTTCTGCTGAAGCCTTAATTTTCTTCACCCTCCACTTCTATACTTCCATGGGCAGAGATGTAGGGTTTACTTTTCCTGGCTTAGGATAATTTTCAGCACTCTTCTTAGTCAGCAGATCTCTGCCAGCCTTCGTGGAATTTCCTGTGATTTAAATATAAGCATATGGTTATTGTATTTTGTGAGAGTGATTTAGTATTATTATGGTATTATTTCTTTTGAATATTGGGTTATTCTGTGCTTAATCATCCAATATGTGGTGTGTCATTATCTTTGATTTTCATGGTATTCTACAACTGTAATTTAATGAGTCATGGATCACTAATAAATATGTAGCATGAGATACAAGTTTAGTGTAGCCTCAAATACTGCATTTCATAAAAATATGTTCATTTTGTTTGGAGATGTGTCACACAGAATAATGGGCATAAGAATATGGCAATTGCAACATGGCCATTTTGTGCACCAAGCACAAAGCATTTGTATAAGTATGAATCACGAAAATAAACAATAAGACTCTTCACATACCGACAGAATTTTTGCGGTTCAGTTGTGGGTTGGATGTTCTGTAGTGATGTGCTTCGAGTGCAGATCGTAAGAGGTCCCTTGAGGCGCTTCTTTGAGGCTTCAATTCAAAAGCTGAGCTCCTTCTGAGGCTGATGTCATGAAGTGAGGTCAGTGACCCATGGTGGTTCATCTCAACAATGAAACTTAGCCTGTCTATACTGGGTGCAGCAGTGTCACCAGCCTCACTGTTCAGGTGGTGTCCTTCACCAGGTTCTGCAATACATTGATTTGTTTAATGATGCTTTATCAGTTGCATAGGTAGGGAACACAAGATCAGATAAGTAACTGAATTTTGTGTATGGTCAGCAATGACAGCACAGGTTAATTGGTAAGTATTAGATCATATTGCTGTTTGTTTCAGCTGTTTTTTTGTCAGTCATTGAGGTTATATTTTTAGGATGTCACATGTTTATGAATTACAGATATACTGCTCCAAAAGAGGCTTAAAGTTATGGAATACTAATGGTAACACAAAATGTTTGTTGAAACAAGTGTAATTTGTATCAGAAGAATGTGTCTTCTTACACATCATTTGTAAATGATTTTTGGACAAAAATGAAATGTTATCGAACCATCCATTGTTTATGTCTGATTTAGCTCTTTGATGCTTTCATGTTCCCCCCAAAAAATCCCTTTGAAAGGTGTTGATTTCTTACCTGAAAGCATTCAAAGCAAAGTGACAATATTTCCATGCAGAGTAGATAATTTATGTAATGTTACTTTTTTACATTAGGCCTGTCTTATGTAGTGCTGAATGTTTGGATGATCTGTAAATGATAAATCAGATGGGGTGAGGAAGAAAGCAATTATGGCTTACTTTCAGATTCTAAACTAGAAGTTACTGGAGTGACTGCAGAAAGACGAAAAACACGATAGCTGGTTTCCAAGTCAAGATTTAAGAACCAATGATCTGGATGTGAAGCAGGAGCTCGAGCAATATTTGTTAGACACTGGAATAAAAATGATGTCAGATAGCAGGTATTTTGAAGGTGAACATGAAGTTATACCTGTCCATGCCATGAAGACATATAGGGAGAAGAGAGGTATGGCTCCACCCATTATTAACCTGGGTACTAAATGGAGGTGAGTGGTCTGCCCTGGCTGCTTTATGTTCAGGAAAGAACCCTGGTACCCATTGAATAGGGGACTGTGTGAGCCCCAGAACAAGTCTGGATGTTTTGGAGAAAAGAAAATTCTCTTGCCCCTGCCAGGATTCAAATCACCTACTGGCCAGCCCATATTCTAGCAACTATACTGATTATGCTATTCTGACTCCACATTTTTGAGGTGCACATGGTCACTAAATATTTTCTTTGTTCATAGAATTGGGCAAGTTGTTGAACTATAAGATCATATACAGCATACAATCAGAGTAGTTAAGAATGATGACTCTAAAAGGTTCTTGATTATTTAACAATATTTTATTAGTTTCATAGGTTACATAGCATCAAATGTCAAGGTGACTGTGAATGACAAAATGGAAAGTTGTAGAAGCAAGTATTTTTGGCCTGTTGTAAGGTAATATGCCAGCACTTTCCAGAGAGGCAATAAAACTGCAATAAACTATACAATAGCAATTATTTTTATTAAATATTCTACAAAATGAATTTTAAAGCAATTTTTACTGCTGTGGTAAGTTACAAGGGAAGTTATCCCTGTGCATAAGCATTGTGACAAGAAGGTGTACGAAGGCGATGGAGGCTAAGCACGTGGAGGTATGTGGTCACCTTCATGTTCTGCCTGCTTTGTCTCCAGGATAAGTGCCCATTATCTTCTGCAGAAGTTCCCAATTTGTTGTAGAATGAGGACCCTGTCATTATGTCAAAAAATTTGCAGACTGCCACATTGTATTTTGGACCCTGTTATTTGAGGAAGCACATCTCAAAAACTATTATGAACTCAGTAAATGTTGCAAATGAATGCATATTTTATTCCTCACAAAAATAATGATAGAGGGTAACAGAAGAAACCAAGTGTCATATGGAGAAGCAAGACTTGCTACAAAACTCTGACTCCATGTAGTCCTTGAAATAACCCTGTGGCCCACAAGTTGGGAGTCACTGACCTAGTAGATTGGAGGTTGGATGGATCCCAGAGCAAGTTGAGCCACAGTTGTAGTGAAGGGAAACTTGTCAATGTTGTGTATGGCAAACTCATGACTATGATAAGGTAGTGGATGCTCTTTCAATTGAGTGTTGGTTACACATGTTTAAATGTGCTGTTAGTTATGAACTGTCAGTGCAGTTGAATTGAATTTTAAAGTAATCAAATGATCCCAGCCAGCTGAACATACAGATTATTACTTTAGTGAGCTTTCACAGTTAGCATTACCTGCTGCAGCAGTCGTTACATCTTCATCTCTTTCTTTCAGTTCCACTTTCCGCAACCAGAAGTAATGGAGCAATCCATAGGCCACACCGCCAGCAATGGCCAGAAACCCCATGAGGCGGAAGGATGCCCTGGTGCCAATTACACTTATCAGCCAGCCTCCCACATAACTGCCACTACCACGACCTGTTACAAATGTAAAATGTATCCATATTGTATGTGATTCTGTAATTATATTTACAGAATTATGTTGCTGCTGTTGGTAAGTAAACTTCCAACTGAATTTTACTCTCAGTCTGAGATTTCCTTACCTTTTGTAGGAACAGGAAGAGAAATGTTCCATTCAATTCTTTGTGAAAATTGTGTGTTCCATGTCAATAATGATACTTAAATATACTTTGATATGTGTAATTTGACTACAGGATAGGGAATTAAAATAAAGTTAATGGACTGAGTATACTGCTGGCCAAAAATAACAGCTTTTGTGGTACTGGCATTAATTCCCATAACTGACCTGCAGCTGACAGTTCCACCTTTCATGTGCCTGGAATGACATATCTAAAAGTTTTATGCAACAGTACTTGGTAGATTAGGGGCTGGACTAATCTTTTTTGTCCTCACTGGTTGATTTTTGGTTTATTCAGTCAAGTTTCAGTTGCGTAGGTTAGATAACATCAAATTGTAAGATGTATTGTGAATGGTGAGTTGGAAGGGGTGTGTTTGTGGTCTACTTCGAGGTGATATCCACATTCCCCTTTAGGGGCTGAATGTAACTATGAAAATCCTTAAGCTAACAGGATTTCATTGTGACACTCTTCATACAGGATTGTCCAGTTGTGTGATAATAGGCTTCCATACAGGAAAGTTGTTAGTTGTATGATAGTAGGTTGCATCAGCAGTTGGGTTTTTGTTATTGATTACAGCAGCATTTCCCAAACTATTTTCTGCAGAACACAGGTGTTCCACGAAACATGAATAGGCTTTCTGTGAAAAAATTGAGAAACCAAAAAAATCATAGATTTTTTATCAAATTTGAATTCAGCATAATTGATCATAGTTTAAGATACTGTTCATATAAGAATTTTTATAAGAACCTTTCATTTGGTTACTAATAGATCTCATTGCGCTGACTTTTATTTGATAAATGAGGGACCAACAAACATATGTTCTGTAAATATTTACTAGGTTAAAAAGTGTTCCATGGCCAAAAATGTTTGAGAAACACTGCACTAAAGCATAGTTTATATTACCTAAACTGAAATGTGCCATTCCTAAGACACCAATGAGTGTTGCAAGAAGTGTTTTAGGTGCCAGAACAGCACAATATGTGGCAGCAGCAATCCACATAAGGTGAACAGCAAGTGCTTCAATCGCTTCAAATGGGAAGCACCACCATGGATTCCTGCAAGAAATGCCATTACTGAGTCTGTGGTCTTTGGTTGGTAAATATGTTTCTTTATTGATCGTACTGGCTGCTGAGGTAATATAGCATCTAGTAAGTGGTGACTGGGTAGTAGTTTTTGGTGGATGTCCAGAGAGTAGTTGCAGCCTGTTTTAAGATACTACTCCAGCTTTTTCTTGGAGGGATGGAGGAAAAGTGTGAAGAATCTTGGCCAGGATTACAAATCCCTACTCTGCATTAAAATCATACCCCTAATTATGCAGTTGTTAGGTTCGTGAAGGTCTGCTGCAAATTGGAATTTATTATGTAGTCAACTCTGTGTGTGTGTGTGCACACACACACAGAGTAGTGCAAAAATGACATGAAGCTAGAGACAATGTGTTAAACATTGTGTGTCAAGTGACTTTTACACCAATCTGTACACACACACACATGCATGTGCATGGGCACGCGCATGCATGCATGCATGTGCATACACATACACACAAATATAATACATCACATACATATGTACATACATACACACACACATGCACATACATATATACATACATCACAAATATAATACATCACATACATATGTACATATATACACACACACACATGCACATACATATATACATACATCACACACACATGCACATACATACATACACACACACACACACACACACACACATGCATATACATACATACACAAATACATACATGCTGTACTGTTATCACTCATCGTTAACATATAACATTAGAATTCACCATATTAAAAGATGCATGTACCTAGATGATAAATAATATTCAGTCATCTGAAATTGCACAAGTAGAGGTATGTCTGTACTAGTATCACAGACTGTGTTCTGAACAGTTGACTGACAGTACTTACTCAATAAAAGAATATCCAATTAGGCGAGCCGCATGTGAAAAGAAGGCAATGATGATGATGTTAACATGCCCAAACTGTTGCAAGATTTTTCCAGCCCCATACAGGAAAGGAATGCTGCTAAGTGACCCAACTGTTACAGTAATACCTGAAATGTTGCACTGTCATGAGAAACAGGAAATGGCATTTTTCCAGGAAGATTTAACATTTCATAAATTTACAAGCCCAAATCAAACAGTGAAGGTGTGCGGGTCATTAGGGGAAACTAGGAAGGGACAATGGTGGGGCAACAACACTTCTTTTGGTATAATTATTATCAGATGTTGATTTCGTGTGTCTGTTTTGAGATTAATATCAAATTAATAATTCTGTTTCTATTTTTTAGGTAGTGAAGGTCCATTTCATTATAATGTTTCAGTGACATATGCAGGAAATTTGGATCAAGCAGTAATGATTCTGACTTGTATTCAGGAGCCCAGTTCAAATTATGACAGGGACACTGACTAGTGTCACAAGTTCTTCATCCCTTTCCTCCGTTCCTCCAGGAAAATGTCACTATAGTACTTCAAGTAGCCTACAGCTTTCTTCCACTTCCTCTCTAATTCATTACATATGTACATACATTCCATGGACCCATAAGTGTGACATAAAGACAGCAGAATGTGGAACAATTCATAAATTCACATACACAAATTTACAGTGTAAAATACTAAAAACATATTACTTAAATATTATAAATCATCTTCACTCATAAAAAATTCATCTAGAGAGTAAAAGGAGTGTGTATGTAGGTACTTTCTTAAGGTTGCTTTAAACTTTGCTAATTCATTCTTGAGGACTGTCACACTAGGTGGTAAACTGTTGAAACTTTTATGCCAGCATAGACTGTACTTTTTTTTAAAACAGGGTGGGCAGGCATTTGGTCTATGAAGATGATGCTTATTCCTTGTATTAATACTGTGTGTAGATTTATTTGTTGGAAAAATGCCCTGATTTTTGATAATGAAGTTCATTAATGAAAGTATCCTGATGATTTTCTGTTGTAAAGGGAAAATCTTCCCACTGTTGGAAGAGTTACCCCAAAAACTTATTTCATATTTTATAGTAGAATGAAAGTATGCACAGTAAATTGATTTGAGACTGTTAATGTTGCTGGTATGGACCATCAATCTAACAGCATAACATGCTCCACTTAACTGAGGATTCATTTCCTCAGTATGGTTCTTCCATTTTATGTGGCTATCAATTTGTATATTAAAAAATTGTGTATGCACTGTTTCTTCTGTATACTTTTCCTTATAACCAATATATAACGTAGAATGTGATGAATTCTTTGCTATGAATTTCATTATACTTGTTTTATCTAGATTTAGAACTAAATTATTAGCAGAAAACCATTTAATCATGTGAGAGAGAACTAAATTTGACACTGAACAGAATTCTTCGAAATTTCTGCTGGAAAAATGCTCTAATATCATCAGCAAATAATAGTGGTTCTGATACATAATTTATTCTCAGGGGAAAGACAGTTATATATATTATGAACAACAGAGGCCTTAGAATTGATCCTGGGGAAATCCATGCTTCATTGTTCCCCAGTCACAGAAAAAATTTTGAGCTGTATGAAGTGATTTTACTGCAACTTTCTGTCTTCTGTTAGTTAATTACAACCTGAACTTATCTTCAGATATTCCTCAAATTCCATATAAATGTAATTTAGCTAACAAAATTTCATAATTCACGCAATCAGGAGCCTTTGCCAAATCATAGGCAATTGCTCCAACATACATTTTTTGGTTAATAGATTTGAATTTAGTATCTTTTAGTCTGAAGACAGCATCTTCATTTGATATCCCTTTCCTGAAACTGTCACAAATCGGAAGGTCGCTGGTTCGATCCCAGCTGGCGTCAGTGGATTTTTCATTGACATAAAATCTTTCTGATTGCACTTTGGCCCTGGGGTCGACTCAGCCTCCAACAGAAATGAGTACCAGGAGTATTTCCTGGGAATAAAGGCGGCCGGTGCGTAAGGCTGACAACCTACCATCATCCTGTGCCATTGCCATGAAATCTGGGAACCTCAACTTCCTGGAACCCTCTGGGCCCCTCCAGGCCTGTAATGGGACTGCTTTACCTTTTTCCTAAAACTGTACTGTTCTTTGACCAGTATCATCCAGTAATTCAGCACTCTATGGTCAGAATTACTGACAGCATCATTACATAAACTAGAGAAAAACGCATTCAGCTGGGTAGATTATGTAATATTCAGTGAGATGCAAAGGTGGTCTGTGAACGGTCGGTATATGAGGTTTTGGAAGAAGGTGGTCATGGCCTGATTGATGATTTTGATCCTGCAAATTTGCTTGGATACACAGAAGAAAGCATGAAGAACTCGGTGTAGCCTGAATTCAAATGTCATGCCTGTCAAACACATGTGCAGAAAATTGCCACTGCTTAGGCAGTTCCTCTGTCAGAACTCTGTCACTGAGCTGAATATGTCTGGAATTGTTTGACAATATATGTTTTAAATATGCAGATCTTATTAATGTTTCCTTAGGAAAACGGTAAGTAGCAGTATGCTGTAACAATAATTTATGAGTAATTGTAACTTTGTATGCAGATTGTGTTAATAAGCTTCAAAGTGGGAGTATTAAGTGTTATTATGCCTACAAGATGTAATTCTTAAAGAGTCTTGCTACATACCACACCAAGAGAATGCACTTTTTTTTTAGTACACATTTTACCTTTTACAAGTGGACAGTTTTACTTACTTACTTACTCCATGGTGCAGAGTCCTTCTTGAGAAGCTAACTGGTTTGCAGCTAGTCAAGAAATTCTCCACATTTCACAGAACCCGAAGGTTCATTACCGCACTCACAAGCGTCCACAACCTGTTTCTATCCTGGGCCAGCCCAATCCAGTCCATATACCCACATCCCACCTCCTGGAGATCCATCCTAATATTATCCACCCATCTACTCCTAGGTCTCCCCAGTGATCTCTTTCCCTCCAGTTTCCCCACCAAGACCCTATACGCCCCCCTCTCCTCACCCATACGCACCACATGCCCAGCCCATCTGATTCTTCTCGATTTTATCACCCGCACAATATTGGGTGAGGAGTACAGATCATTTAGCTCCTTGTTACACAATCTCCTCCATTCCCCCTTTACCTCGTCCCTCCTAGGTCCAAATATTCTCCTCAACACCATGTTCTCAAACATCTTCAGCTTCCTTTCCTCCCTCAATGTCAGCAACCAAGTTTCACACCCATACAAAACAACCGGCAAAATTATAGTTCTATATATCTTAATCTTTAAATTTTTGGATAGCAACCTAGAAGACAAAAGATTCTGCACTGAATGATAGCAAGCATTTCCTAACCTCAATCTGCTCTTAATTTCTTCTGGAATAGAATTTTGATGTGTTAGAGTTGTTCCCAAATATTTAAACTCTTCCACCCTCTCGAAGGTACTGTTATTAATCCTCACACTGTGATTTCGTCCTGCATTCTAATCTCGAGACATAACCATGTACTTAGTTTTATCTGCACTTATTTCTAGTCCAATCTCCCTAGTAGCAGCTACTAAAGCTTCTGCATTTTCCTTTAGCATATGTATGCTTCCTCCCAGTATATTAACATCATCAGCAAAAGCCAGAAGCTGATGTGTACCATTTAGTTTCAAGCCATCCTGGTTTACTTGAACCCTCCTAATGGCGTACTCTAAAGCAAAGTTGAAAAGCAGTGACAATACAGCATCTCCTTGTTTCAAACCATTCCTAATAGGGAACCTGTCAGACACATTCTCGCCTACCCGGACTCTGCTATATGTTTCAGTCAGACTCATCTTAATTAACCTTACAAGTTTCCTAGGGATACCAAACTCAAGGCGAATCTTATATAAGACCTCTCACCTAACTGAATCATAAGCTTTCTTGAAGTCTGTAAAGAGCTGGTGTACTTCTTCATTGTATTCCCATTTTTTCTCAAGCATTTGGCGAATGCAGAATATATGATCAATAGTTGACCTGTTGTGTCGAAAGCCACATTGATGATCCCCGATAATTTCCTTTGCATATGGAATTAACCTTGAGAGTAGGATGTTGGATAAAATTTTGTAAGTGGTTGGCAAAAGTGATATGCCTCTATAATTATTAAAGTCTGTTTTATCCCCCTTCTTATGAATAGGTACTATGATCCACTCCTTTCACTCTTCAGGCAATACCTCCTTCTTCCAAATAGAAGTAATAAGTTTATGAGTCCTCAAGCAAATTGTTGTACCCCATGCTTTAATCAGTTCTGCCGGTATTTGATCAATACCTGGCAATCTGTGACTTTTTAGCTTGTCGATAGCCAACTCAACATCAGAGGCACTTGGCTCAGGTACTAGTGGTTTTGCTGTGTGTATTTATGCGTTCCCAACATCCTTAACCCCATGCACATTGAATGGCTGGGAGAAATAGTTCCTCCACCTAGCCACAATAATGTGGGAGTCTGCAACCAGGTCACCTTTCTCATCCTTTGCTATATTACATCTAGGCTGATGCCCCTTCTTAAAGTCATTGATGCCGCTATACAAGTCCCTAATGTTTTTGTTCCTACTGTTAGTTTCAGGTTCCAAAATTCTAGCTCTCAGATATGCCTTCTTTTTTTCCCTAAAATATCTGCTAACTTCATGTCTTACATTGTTTGGATTATCTACTTTGCTTTGGCTTGGATCCTGTACCCACTGTATTTTAGCCCGCTTCCTTTGATCCAAAAAACCTAAACATTCTTCATCAAACCAGGGTTTATGGTGCTTCAGTTTGTGTATACCGAGACTCTCTTTCACTGATGTTTTGATATTCTCTTTAATATTCACCAAAGTTGCACTAAGTTTGGGGTGGGAGCAACAAACAAACAAACTGCAAAGATTTTCATTATATTAGCTTGTATGGAACCTAGCAACTAGTGAATTTGCATTGACCAATTTGTGTACAATAATGTGATGTCAGCTGTTCCCAATACAGTTGTCCGCCTGTCAGGAGGTGTGGTATAGCCAACTTGTATGTTCCTTGTCATCATAACAGTAAAACAGTATCAAGACATTTAAATCTGAGCAACTTGTTTTTGATGTTTTTCTGTCTTAAACTTAATTATGATGTGAAAATTCTTTTTATGATGCTCCTAATTTTCATGCACTCTGTTCTTATGTTCAGATTCTGTATTCTTCTATTTTATTCAGCATGTCTGTTGTAAATTCTATATTATGAAACTTCCAATTATAATTCTGTGATTAATTTAATGTTAACTTCAACTACATACCAAGCAAATAGTTGGGAGCTCCAAGTTCCTTGAGGTACAGAAACAGGAAGGATTCAATAAAACCCCAAAAGTTACCAAGTGCATATAGGAAGAAGATGAAAAGGAGGACAGGTGGCAGGCGTACAATACGCAGAAGGTCACGCATGATGTTGTCAGCTGGCAGTTGAACTCCAAGAGGCAATAAGATAATTGTGATCGCTGAAATTCCCAGCAAGATATCATATGTGTAGAAAGCAGCTGAGTAGTCCGTGTAGTCTGTAAAGGAATACATATAATCGTGGTATGTGTTTGTTATATTTCATTTCATTTTTAGGCATTCATTGCATTGTGGCACTGCACCTTTTATTTCTGATGCTGCCAGTTTGATTTTAATAAAATTTAGTATTTGGTGGGTTGACATTAAAGTTCTCAGTAAAATTTTGTCTTTGTGTGTGACTGATATATATAACAGTTACTAATATGAAGTTCAAATAGATCCTTCTCATATTTCTGTATACAGTTGGGGCCGGGATAGCATAGTTAGAATAGTGCCTTAGTACAGGCTGGATGGTTTGGGTTTCAAACCCCAGTAGGGACAAGTGATTTTCTTTTCTCTACACCTGTCCAGGCCAGCCCTGGGGACCACCCAGTCTCTTGCACTACTGGGGTGCCAGGACTCTTTCTTGGGGGTAAAGCAGTTATTGATATTGATATATTTTTTAACTTCAATTGGGTTGACACCCGGTGGCAGTAGTACAGTACACATTTACACACAAACAATACATAGAACAAATAAACAATACATGGGATGTGACCTTGACCACCAACCCCACATTTAACCGAAATAACCACTGCCACCGGTTAACAACCCAATTGCAGTAAATAAATAAATATAAAATATAATATAAATATAATTTAGTGCTGAGGTCAAGAATGAGTAGAGCTGTACCCCTATACCCCCTGTATGTCTGGGTGGTACATCACAGGAAGATATTTACCTTATTACTCTGAAGTGGCTCATGGTACATAAAACATGAATAAAATGCGAATAATTAAGATCTTCATTTTCTTTTCTTCATAATTTTCAAGTGTAACATATTTTTGGTAAAATAAAAGAAAAATAATTTATGCCTACACTGTTATCTTTCTGTCTATTAGCTACCTCAGCAACATAAATTATGTTTCTGTACTATAAATTAACTTAACAATGTATTTATGTCTGCTGTAAATGAGTATGGAGATGTATGAGGCATCCAAAATCATAAATAAGGTGCTTTGTTGTATAATTACTTTGATTGAAGGATTTCATTAAGAAATTCTGATTGTTAGCTTTACACTTCACAAAACTCATGAAATTATTTCAGTTAATTATTATCACATATATATGTACATTTATGTGATTCCATGTTGTTGAAATAGCTGGAAATGGAAGGAGCATATGGAAACCAAGGCCCAAACTGAGCTGTACAGGAGGACATACTCACTCAACTGACGGCTGCTTCTGTCCATGAGTAGTCCAGCCAAAGGGGAGAATATGGCCATGCCAATGGTAGAGAAGAGCCTCTCACGCCCAAACTCTCCACCATATTTCTGTATTAGGGTAAGGGCAATGGGGTCAAGCATGCTGACTCCACCAGAGAGCATAACAGTCCCCACAAAGCGCAGGAAGAAGTAAATCCAGAATGTGCGATCGTCACTTTCTTTGTAGTCAGGTGGGCAGACATCAGGGCCACCTTCCCTAGTGGTGGGAACACATGTTATTGGGTCTGAGAGTGTTACATTTCAGAAGTGGGGCTTTTTACCTCTCTCTCCTGACTTTATATGCCCCAATTACCAAACACTCCTTATATCACCCAGTGTCTAGCTACACATTCTTCTTTCAATACAACACGAGAATAACATCATTACTTCTAATTTTAAATGAATAATTTTTATTCTCTCTTACTTTTAATTTACCTTATTTTATATATCAGAAAAACTTAGTTTGCAATCTACAGCAGAATTTTGGACATATTCTTTCTGCCTTCAACTAATATTAAAAAAGGAATAAAAGAATCATTTTGAAATTTCATGCTTCTGCTACAAGCAGTTTGGCAAGAATTGAAAGGGAAACTTAATTATTTACGAACACATATTTTCAAAATTTATGTATGATTTTACATTTGTCCTTGGTGATCATTTAGTTCCTACACATAGCTGTTGTTGACATAGCTGATCAACAGCGCATTTATTACACTGCATGGAATGGTATTTTTTCCCCCACTGACTTTCCTTAAATATACATCATACTGAAAATGTGTCAGATAACTTGTAGTGTTTAATGTTATTTAAAACTTCTCTTTATATGCTGTGCAGTGATGCAGAAATTTATTGATGTTGGAATTTCATGCCATGTGAAGCAGGAACTTTAGTGGACTGATATGGTACTACACTAAATTTCCCGTGCAGTAATTTATACAGACTTTCTGTGCAGGCCTGACCATAATTTATTGAGCTGTTTGATTTGTTGATACTGATGGATGGTAAGACCACAACTCATATTGTTACCTGAAACTGCATTTCTGCAACATGCAGTCCTCAGCCAGCTGGTTCAGCGTGTTGTATGTGAGGTTGGTAGCCAGTAGTAGCCCCCCACATCGCAAATCCTCCTCCTCCAGTTCTGTCAAATTGACTCCTGCCTCCCGCAATAGCTTCTCACCAAATCTAGCACCAACATTATCATTTACATGATATCCAAATATTTGATTCCTGCCTCATTCAGAACATTATTAAAATCAGTTGGTTGCTAAGGTTCTGGTGAAGCATCCAAATATAATCCATACACTACATGAGCATAATGCTAAAGAATTTTAAGGGAAGTGTTATGCTTTTGACATGCAAAGCAGTAGTTCCTTCAAAGTTAACCTAGAAGCCTGTTCTAACTTCACATGAACTCATTCTTGGGCTTCTTAAATCTTTCCTTCACTCTGGATTATAAAGAGTGGAAAAGAAATACCTCACACATTCTAAGCGAATGTAGAACTGTAAAAATTACTGAAGTCTGGTTTACCTGACTTCAAGAGAATGTACAATGTGAATAATGTCAGAGAAGTCTTGACACAGCCAGTGCACGAGACATATGACTTCCAGGACAATCACAATGCATTCATACAGTTCACAGCATTTCAGTGTTTGTGAGATTGACTTAGTTCCACCATCAAACAGTAAAAGAGTCAGGACACTGGACATAAAAAGAATGATCCTCTAGGCCACTTTGCAGGGTGGTTTGCATGTAATTCAAATGAAATAATCCTGTTGTATTTGATCCACAGACACATTTGCTGTCATGTTAGGTGTAATCTTACTGCAAGTTTTGACACTGGTATGGGATAATTATCCAGTGGTTTCAAAACACTAGTCAATCACTGATTGTTCAACAGTCCCTGTTTGGAAGATTGTTGCTCCATGTTGGTGACTGATGTTTATGAACTGCCCAGAATAATCCCATAGTAGAACTGAAACTTGTAGTTGGCCTGAACAAAACTTAATTATGCAAATGGTTGTACAAATTAAGTATACAGTTGTCTGATATGAACATTGTTCCTCTACTAAACCCAAGTGACACAGAGTAGCTCTTTCTAACACGCCTGCCAGAGCAGGATTTACATCTTCCCATTACACCTGAAGACAGAGAGATCCCACATTCAACTCTGGGTAAAATAGCTACATAAATTCATAACAGACTGTTTACCTCTGTTGGAAGTCTGAAGTGTCATTATCATCAGGCTCCATCTCAATGCCCAAACTCTCAGGTGGCTTCTCAAGGTTCTGATGCATGTCTATCAGAAAGAATGCAACCATTAATGTTGCCTTCTTTGTGCCTTTTCGTGGAGACTCAATTGCAGTTGCTGGCCCAACTTTCCGCCCATGTTTCCTGCATGCATAGAAATTATTTCAGGGACTGAAATTAGACCAACTGATCCCTCAGAATAAAATGAAACTTTTCACAGAATATAAAAATAAATATGATGGCTGCCTATATGTTGACCATTATGAACCCAGTTTTTATAATGTGTGAATCAGTAGAACAAACATTGCTGTCTGCTAATAATTAAATACTGATTTCTTTTGATACATCATGCTACCTCCATCATCTACCCTGGATATTCCTGAGTGTACATTTTCAAGGGTAAATTTGGTGGATGTGAACTTATATGATTATTTAGAAAGTTAAATATTATAAACATTGCATTTTAATGTATAAACATGGAACTGAATAATGGGTTTTACAGGTATTATTTACTCTGATATCTGTATTCACCAAAAGTATTTTTGAAGTTAAATTAATAGGCCTGATTGAAGGACGCTAGAAGTTTATGGTGACAAACTGGAGAGGGCTGAAGAAGTAAGATCATGAAAGAAAATATGCTAACTGAAGACATATTACATTATATGTATATCTGCACACTGATTCCAGATTCCAAATGAACTGACATATGGTAGTTCCCTGGTGATATTTAGATCAGTAATATTTCATGCATATTTTCTTTATCACAGACGTTGATGTCTTTACAATTTAGTGTCTTAAGAATGAATACAGCCACAAACAAAGCCAAATTCTTCACTTGATGAATTTTTACAGCCCAAGTAGTGGGTAGTAGCATAGAGAGATACAGGTAACTGAACTGGGTATGTGTTACTTCAGAGTTTTATTAACTAGGGCTACAGAGAAGCCATGACTTATCATTAAAACTGAGAAATATTTATTTTTCCCTGAATTTAAATTTTTGGGAGACACATCTTATGTTCAAGTAAATAAAGTAGTTTTTTCTATTTTAAGCTCATGGTTCCGTGCATCATAATTCCATATTAAATAAAAATCCAACTAGATGCAACAGTATGCAGTCTGCTTTATTTTACTACAAAATCACTCTACATGTTTCAGGTGTCACAGCACCCATCATCAGGAGTACTAAAAACTGGAACCGCAGCCTCCGGTACAGCTACTTCCCTCCTATGTGGCCAGATCTGGCCACGTTGGAGGGAAGTAGCTGTACCGATATTATGACCTGTACTGGAGGCTGTGGTTACAGTTTTCAGTACTCCTGATGATGGGTGCGGTGGACACCCGAAACATGTAGAGTGATTTTGCAGTAAACTAAATCAGACTGCATACTGTTGCATCTAGTTGGATTTTTATTTAATACTTAATAGTTTTTCTATGTTCTATTTACATATTATCTTCACCTTCTCTTTTTGTCCTTTTTCTGAACTTTCTCTAGCAGAAAATGGAGATCCTTTTTAACAACCAGGGGTGTTGTATTCTGTGGCATGTAACAGGCAAGATTTCCCATAATAATGGTGCTCATGCTGTCAACCTGGGGTGGGGTGACAGCTGTTGGTGCAGGTATTGCTGACTTCTTGTTCTGTGACAGAAAGGCTGGCTTGTCTGCAAGCAGACAATGGTCCATGCAGTTGGCCAATACCATGTCCAGCTCCTCCTCCTCTGGGCACTCTCGACTTGGACAGGGACTCCACCAGACCTGAAGGGCAAGTAAGTTGGATTGATTTAGTTCATTCCTTCATTGAGGAGACAATTGTAAATCACACAGTAACTGACAGTTGTTTGTTTTAATGCACATTATAAGCATTATCTTACGACACTAACAGAATTAATTAGCATATTGTAAGCCCTTCCAGTCCACATTCCACATCTGGCTCTCTGAGTGGGTGATAGTTATTCAGTTTGAAGAAATTTCTTTTTTTCATGCTTATAGGGTCATTATTGTAATTGCTGAAGCTCAATACAGAATTTATTTTGTGCCACTCCATTCCTCCATAACACACATTCTTTTGTTGCATTTTTAGGTGCAATTGCATCCCCATGAAACATGCTTACTAGCTTTGTCATGTGATGTCATGCATACATTACCTGTCTTGTTTCAGTACTATCTTCTCACTTATGCATAATCTCCCAAGTGTTCTGTTTCCTTGAAAGAGGGATTTTGTAAGTATTACTTATTTCTGTCATGTTTGTTACATGTAATGTCGATTGAATTATTTTTGATTCAGTCATTCAGAATACCTCAAGTGAAAAAGGTAATTGCTGAGGTCTCTGATTATGTAATTTTCTTCATTACGTTGTTACTGAAGTTCTTATCTTCCTGAATATTCTGTTCAGTAATTCATTCTCAATGTAGTTCAATTGCTAGCAGGGGCAGGAACATTTGCCAATTGGCTGTCGTGACCCTCCCATATGGCTTTACCATTATGCCTGTATTTGTCTTCATGTGGCAGTGCCTTTACTTATATGCAACTTTGACCTTGTTCTCATACATTCTATGTCTCCATTTTTTTTCTCCCCCCAACAAGAGACAAGTCTCATAATCAGAATGTATGAAGTTAGCCTACCTCAAACTGACCCGTCTCTGGGTGCTTCGTGACGTATGCAGAAGGCATCTCACCAGGCATCTCCATGTGAGGAATAAGAAGCAGAGAGTGATGGAATGCAGCATTGAGGATAAGTGTCAGTACCATCACAAATTTGTACTGCCCAAACTTGTCTATTAAGTAGCCTGAGGAATGGAACACAATGTATGAATAGAATTGCACATACTACCTCACAGGAATTTACTATTATCATCTGTCTAAAATGAGGATTATAAATAAAAAGTTGTTTGTGGCTACACTTAAATCATTTATCATGTACAAGAATTAGTAAAGACAGGCAAAGGTATCATTTACTGGAAAAGGTAAAATGTCATCCATGTCTACAAGTACCAACCATGAAGTACATGGAGAAGTGTTATCAGGTATTCACGCATTGCCCAGTTTAAAGCTGTGCTACTTTCATGCCTGGTATCTATTTAATAAGAGACTGGGAGAGATTCCAGAGATAGCTTGATGCAGTGATGTATTGGTAAATATGTCCCTTTGTATGCCATGAGAGCATGTGGGGAATGGAGCTGTAGCTCCACTCATTCTTAACCTCAGCCTAATCACTATACTGACCACACAATCATGTGACTGCCATGTTATGTGTGCATTTCTACAAAGGGCTTGCCTTACGTATGCTTAATACTTTTTGAAAGTCTGTTACAAGTACTATACAAAGTTTAGGGCTCTGTATTGAATGATACTAATATCACACATCCTCTTAAGTCTGCACAGCTGTAAAATTAGTATTATTTATGGTAAGAATTGAAAAATAAGGGTTGCCTACAGTTGCTCAACGTTTGTACCAAACAGTCTTTAAGTGGACACACACACATGCACAAGCACAAGCACACACACAAATGATACTGTAAACCTACTGTTTTTAGAAAGGAGAACAGGCTAATAAAATTAGCTGAATCTATCAAATGAAAGTACATACCAGTGATAGGGGGACTGAGAAATGTTGTGAGTGGGAGTGCCAAGTACACCATTGAGATCTCATCTACTGTCAGTCCGATGCTCTGCATGTGGATGGTCAGGTACGGCAACAAAGAGGCTGTTGCTAGAGCAGTAACCATTTCACAATAATGTGTTTGCCTTTAAAGTACAGATGAGAAATTGAAATGCTTAAAAATTAGTTAGGTTATCTCAACAGATATGATTACTTGGAAAACCTGGGCATGTAAAATATAATAATATCATAATGGGTGTAAGAGAGTTAGAGTGTGCTTTGGATTCAGCTTGCTTGGGATAATCTATGAATGTTATTATAAGTTATGGTTTTTCCAATAGCTCAGTTTCCTCATAATTTCCTTGTTTGAACCTATTATTTTGGGAGGTGGGGGGAGGGGGCCATGCATTGTATTGTGGTAGTGCATTTGTATGGTCTGATGGCTGAGCATTGCTTTTTACGCATATTCACAATACTATTACCTACATCATATTTGTCTATCTGCATGGAACATCTAGGCTCACCCTGTACAAACGCTTGTGACATTTTTCTATTTCTCTACTTACATCCTTTTCAAAGATTCTGGAAAAAAGTTATATATCCTGTTTTTGTGGCTGAAAATATCATTTTAGATTAAACTCGGAAATTCATGGCTTCGACACTAAAAATAAAACAAATTTATATCTACCACCTTTAAAATTGACAGTTTTCCGGAGGGGACCCTATTACTCTGGAAATAAGGCCTTCAATAATTTGCCCACCTGTGTGAAGAACCTTCTCCAGACTAAGAAAGAATTCAAACAACCCCTGAAAGAATACTTACACTCCAACTCTTTTTATTGCTTACAAGACTTTTATAACTAAAATAGACTCTAAAAATTTTTAACTTATAGTTTTTTATTGACATTGTTTTATTATTAATCAAATACTGCAATGTTATATTATACATACATTTAGAGACAACATATATATACAGGGTGTTTCACGACTTTAGGGCATAACTGCAGGAGGTGATTTCCTAGGTCTTCGCGATCAAAAAAGTTCATATAAACATGTGTCCGATTTTGGACGGTTACGGAGTTATGACCGTTTGAAACTCAGAATAGAAGGTAACGATTACTGACAATAAACGGAACAAAATAATGAACCAGCA
>Ga0123354_10004333_pt1 | contig 20084 bp, 19 predicted proteins | sample TergutLab28metaG_2_FD_97872 | JGI IMG/M metagenome (GOLD analysis project Ga0123354, IMG submission 97872) | Labiotermes labralis P4 segment gut microbial communities from Petit-Saut dam, French Guiana - Lab288 P4 | ecosystem: Host-associated > Arthropoda: Insects > Digestive system > Gut ...
AAAGTTAGTTCGCGGTTCTAATCCGCACCTTTCCTTCAACCGCCCCTTGCCTACAAGGCAGACTGATTGAATAATATTGGATGTTACCAATGCTTTAACCGTTATCCGACTAACTGCGAGCAGTACAAGCGCACCACAGCTGATCCGGAGATGACATTCTATGGGAGGATGATGGTGAAGATAAAGATGATAGTGACTGGGTGATGGATAACAATTCGGTTATGAGTGATGATGGCGAGTCTGATGAATAATAAATTATAAATATTATATTATATAATATTATAAATAAAATAATAAATTATTGTATTGTATTGTTCTTATGGCACATTCAGCGGCTCTATCATTTTTCCAAAATCCAGTGCATGACCACGAATGTAATCCACACGCAATTCTAATCTGCATCTGATTTTTTAGCCCTCTGAAACTGTAAAAAGGGTGTGGATTAGATTCGAGAATATACGGTATATGTCATGTAATTTTTTGAACATATTTTTATGTTATGTGCATTAAACGTGATAAACACAAATTTATTTTATGTCCTGGTATAAGTTTGGATTTCCTAATTGATAAACATGTTGTCCAAGAAAACTTTTTTGCAGCAACTTGGGATTTTTCAATAATCTGTTTTTGAAAAAATTTGCTACATGGTTTAAGGTGTGAACACACTCCATGTTGTTTGGAGGACCAATGTTATGTGTGCCATGTGGCTTGGATGTATTTAACAAACAGCAGATAACTTATCTAGGCAGTCACGCCTTTTCTAAACCTCTCACATTACTAGAATGAATGGTCTTTAAAAACACTCATAGTCTACTTCCCTGTGAATACGTCCTCTAATGATAATGACAGTTTTACTATTTCTTGATTAAGTACTTGTAATATTATGTCATTAAGAGAAATGGCAACATCTTTAATTGTACAATATAATGAACTAACTCTGCCACCACTCACCTGTATTTACACAATGTCATGTTCAGTAATGGTAAAAATATGTAAACAGATTAGATTATGGTTGGAAAACCTAAGAATTTGCAACAGATATAACTTCAGATAAAAAAATTCAGTTCAAATATGCTGTGCTTCACCATATTCAATTATGTTTTGATTTTCAAGTGCAAATGTTAACAAGACTGCTTTGCAAATGCAACTTAGTGCAAAATAATTAATCTTGCAATACCAACTTTTTGAATGAAGACATCTTATCTATAAGTCAGAGTAAAAGGTAAAGCAGTCCTGTTACAGGCCCCGAGGGGCCCAGAGGGTTCTAGGAAGTTAAGGTTCCCAGACTTCGTGACAACGGCACAGGATTGGTGGTAGGTTGTCAGCCTTACGCGCCGGCCGCCTTTACCCGCAGGAAATACTCCTGGTACTCATTTCTGTTAGAGGCTGAGTTGACCCCACGGCCACAGTGCGATCGGAAGGATTTTATGTCAATGAAAAATCCACTGACACCAGCTGGGATCAAACCAGCGACCTTCCATTCTGTAGCACAGCACCTTAACCACTGTGCTACCGCAGTCCCCTGACAATTCAGGGTATGTCCCTGAAATTCAGATGGTTCATACATGACAAATAAGAGCTGCACAGCTTAAGGTAATATTACTGAACTAGATCAAATTTATGAAAAATCAGCACGCCATGAGCACACAAATAAACAGTACCATTTCAGGAACAATGGACATTCAAGAGTGGCCATTATGCAAGGCATTTCTAAAATGTAACAAATTTGGGCATTATACTGGGAACTCATATCACATACAAATGTCAGGCCAAATAAATGCTTTCTACTACCCCTAAATGAAATTTGAGAATCTGAGCCACATTTAATAGCAGCTCTGTTTCACATGCAGTGTCAGTGACATGAAAATGTAAGGTATTTGGGTTCATAAGCACCTGATCTGCTGAAGCCATTCAGTCAGGTCATACATCATACTGCTGTATTCTTTAACCCTTAGTCACCTAACGACACACATATATGTTGTGCAGTGAGCCCTTTAAATAGCCGAATGGCCACTAAAGTGGACAGAGGGGTGGGGATTTAATTCCGGCATCAAAGATTTAATTCTGGCGTCAAAGGGTTCCTCCTTTTATTGATTATTTCACCCCAACATATGTTGGTACTAGGACCAGGCTAATGTGTTGTGTGATGAACCTGGGATGGTCTTAGGACTGAAATATGTTGGGCTGAAGTAATTAATACAGTGAATGGATGTTGTATTAGATTGTTACATACTGATGAATCAGTTTCTGTTACTTTCAGATGTGGGTTAGGCAAGGTGACCCGAAGAGAATGGAAGCAGCAGTCATGGTCACTTTCACAGCTTCTTGCACTGCACTACTCTGGATGGACTGGGAAAACCATGTAAAATTGCATTCAGGACTGTGAATACTGTAACTGGGCATGTCACATAGAGCTAACTTGGTTAGCCACTGCAGACATGGAGTAATGTTGTTGCACATTTTTCAAATTAGTGTTATTCTCTGCTTAAGGTTGTTAGGTTTTAAATGTGTATGTGGTTCAGTGACACAATTACATGTACATGGAAACACAGCTATTATGTGTGGGTTTCATTCTAATGAAACAGAATAAGTTTGGTAGTACATATTTTTCCTTGCACTTTCTGATAGATGGTGATGTGTTAAAACACTGAACAGTGAGTGTTCTACACTGAAGAACGTATTCACAGTTTTTAGTCGTGTCTCCAGTAGCTGGAAGTTTTAAATAAGTTGCTACCATGCCAAATCCAACCATGGGCATCCCATACAGCTGCAACTGTCTTGCGTGCACCAACCCAGAAATCTGTTTCATATGCATGGCGTAACCGGTGTCTGAAAGAGGTTAACACCAAAAGAGTTTGTTACAAGTCATAAAAAGTATACAATTTTTTGTAAAAAAAAAAGGGGGAAGAGATTATTTGGAAAACCCAGGCACATATGAAATGGATATTAAAACGGTACTTAAAAAACAGTGCGTGTGTGTGCAGTGGATAAATTTGGCTTTGGATACAAAGCAGTGGCTGGCTCTTAACAAACACAGTAAAGAACTTTGACTCCATACAAGGTGGGCAATTTAAACATTATCAAAGCAACAATAAGCTTGTGAACAACTTTGTTATGTTTAGCTAGTTACAGTAAACTGTTATTAGTTTTTCCTTCTAACACTCTGATCCTGAATGACAAAATATACACCCTAGTTCCTTAAGAATTACTGATATTTCATTTATATTGCTTTCAGCTGGTAATAAAATGGTCTCACTTTTAAATATAAGATGATTATTTAGAGAAGGAACTTACCTATGTAATTTGTAGATGCAAAAAATCAATGCAGTTACATACAAAAGAAGTACTATAATCAAAGGCAAAAGGAATGTAATCACTAAAGGGGTAAGCATCCACGTTAGCCACAAAGTGAAGTCCAAGTCTATGTAATCCACTGAAAGGAAATCAGGTTTAATTAAGAGCTGAAAACACGTTTTATGCGTACACGTCTATTAAAATTATCCCCGATTATGCAAGTCACTTTCTTGAGATACCATATTGGTAGGATTATGTAATTACATAATCTCCATCAAACAGCTTACCAATAACATTTTCAACATATGTTACTACATTGTTAATCCACACAAACATGACTGACGTCTGACTCGGTAAATTGATTCACGAAAAACGGGCTTCCAGTTCAGTCAGATATATAGTTGACAGCTGTTTTGCAATTTACCTAACGCCTAACCAGTTGCACCGAAATACGCAACTTTATCCATAATTCAGTATTATTATACCTTAATGTAAATTAATTACAAAAACCGGCCCTACCAGTTTTTTAGATTGACACACATATGCTGATTGGCATTTTTTGTCTCATTGTTGTTTATCGTAGTGGTTTCACCGGTTCCAATGTTAAGCAGGGTGGGTAGTGCACTTCAAGTTTAACGTGATTAAAGAATCCAACAAATATTGTATTTTCATAAATATTTATCCACGAACTGGCATAAAAACGGTCATACAAAATTTAAATGCTACTTTTGGTAAAAATGTTTGCTCATTAAATCTAACTTCCCGTGATATGTTTCAAAGGTATATTTAATGTTATCAGTTGGTCATGAAGAATGATAAATTACCGCCATGTTAGCTATGGGCCTGTGCGAGACTGAAAGGAAGAGTTGCTGTTGTGCTATTGTCTTGATTATTTAGAATTTAGATTCGAGTGATGTATTACAACTAATGTTTAGAATGCAGAAGTATGTAGATGAAATGACAGCTTTTAGAACGGTAAAAGATTATTTAAACCCAGTTGAGAGCCACTAGGTGAAAATTGAACTTTGTGTATTGTGCAACTCCAACGGCCATTGAACTGGAATTCAGAGGCTCAGAACCAATAATGGTATTGATGAAAGAAATTGTGGGTCGCAATATTTGCAACTCAGCAGTTAGGCTGTTCATGTGAAAATGGTGAAGACAAGAAGCTGCGACGTAAGTCCAGATTTGGAAGCAGCAATGCCCGTTAGAGACTCACTGAAAGAGGAAATTATTGAGGTGAGATCTTTTTGTCTGTAAACATTCTTTGCTTTTATTGAATCTGTTTGTTTTGTAAGCGTATGTTTGTGAACGTAAAGATCGTCATACCTAAGTGAATTTGAAAACGGTTTATTTTACTGGATGTGTGGTTACAGGATGCTGAGAGTGGGTCCAGTCAGCGGAGAACGGAAAAGAATGATTCCTACCCTCCGCAGTCTGGTTCTGGCTGGGGTCGTGAGTTACGCAACCGTTTTGTGTTTAACAATAATGAGCGTGACCGGACCTCATCAGACTATACCTTACGCTCCCATTACACAGAACAAGGTAGTTCTAGGCGTGACACAAAAGCATGTATATTGACATGGTATTATGCTCTAGTTTGACATGATTTGTGGTTTCAAGGGCCGAGCTATATTCATTAGATCTTTACTTTTAAAACGTACTGGTGCACACTAATTTTCACAGAATGTTGTTCACCTTTAATGCATCTTAACAGATGTGTAGTATGTAATCTCTTCCATCCCTCATTTATGTTGCGTTGTAATTGGGGTGTTTGTTCTGATCATTCCAGTTTGCTTTATTTAAGTTAAACATCAACTTGCATTTGACATTTCCAAAGTTGGTATGTTATGCAAGCTGGTAGCAACAAGACACCAGATGTACCTTTTTAAAAGTTGGTGTTACGCTTGACTAGGTTAGAGCATGTTTTAAATGTGTGCATGTGTTTAGTAAGTTAAATGTTCTGGATGTCACTGCCATGTTATCCCCTGTTAAAACATTTCACCTGTCAGCCTTGTATTCTTCTCTGTTCATGAGAGGTGTAAGGTCTGTGCATTTTTTTTGTCCTACCCTACAGCATGATAAATTGGCTGAAAATGGGTGAGGCTTAGTCAGGTGTTTGTGGTGGCATTGGGTAATGGTTTTAAAGAGGTATGAATTTAGTAAAATCTCATTACAGTGAAAAAATACACATTTTTCTTTTTTACAGTGAAACTGCTTACTAGTGATGTAAATGATGGAAAATAATGTCACTTTGTAGTCTTTGAACACATGTTCATTCACTTTACTAGTCAGAAAACATTCTGGAAAGATTTTAGGGTCTGTATAAGTGGTTCTCAACATTTGTAATCCATGCGTTTACTTTTACATTTTCTGAAACCACAACCCCATGCATAAGAGGACTCAATTTCTTCAAATTATGTTGATTGCTTTAGAAAAAACACACATATTAGTAATGATTTGCAATGATAATGCTAGTTAGGTAGCTGTGACCATATTATCCTCATGTATAACTGTGTTACAGTGTATACAATGGAACATGATCTCACAGTTGTGCTTATTTTGCTTCTGCCTGATTTTTAACCCTTTGAGTAGGTGAAGTAGCATCACATCAAAAATTGTCTTGTACATTGAAAAGTACTGTTTGCTTCTAATTTGAAGCAGACTTGTGAAATATAATTAATGCTCAGAAGTTGAGGGGAAGGGCAGAAGTATTTTCAAAACAGAGTTTTCAAATGCCATGTAATCCATATGAATGTGAAACCGTTATCTAGTTTTTGGATAGGGAAAAGAGTCTGAATTCTTGTGTTTGTGCTGCTGTTTTTTATTTCAGTGAATTACTCTTGTGCAGTGTCAAGTATGTTAGTAACTTCACACATGAAAGATCACTTGACTGAAGTAATGAGCTTGTGTAACATCCGGGAAATATCCTGGAAGCCATTCTTTAAAACTGAGTGCCTGTACTTTTGTTTTTAAAATTAGGCTTTCATTCAGGGCTGTAGCAGTTTCATTATCTTGAGGTAAGCAGCAAGAATTTAAGTGTGCATTCTTTCATTCAGATTTGGCATAAAGTACATACACTCTGTTCAACAAAAATCAAGTGGCCCGAAATTTTCTGAGACTGAGAGCAATGTAACTTGCAGCTGCTTTGGCTCTTGTGAAACTATGGCGAGAGTAAAACCACCCTTGAACCAGGTTCCTCTGAATTACACCCATCACATACTCAACAGTCATTTCTGTATATTTTTCAAATTGTGCAGCCCAACATCAAATTTCTTGGCTCAGTATGGCTCGCAAGCACCAGTGATTTTGACATGCCTGGTCTAAGTCACATTTGAACACAGGCCCTTCAAATCAGAATGCCGGTAAACAAAAAAATACAGAAAACTAACAGAAATATCTGTATCACTTGCATTTCTAGCCTTACGAATTCAGCACAGATAACTCATGAAACACGGACTTAAATAATAGATATGTAACGGCACAGTTTAATTTAGTGTTTGTAAGCATTCAACATACGCCCAAAAAACATGCCAATACTGGGTCTCAAATGTATTTGGTGTCCAAAGAATGCTGCCAAAGTGCCCTGTTTGTTCTCAGTTCTCAGCTGTGAGTACTGGTGATGATCTGCACTGTTTGCATTATCAGCCTTTGCAGCAGAGCATGCCTCAGAAAATTAATGAACATTAATCTGTGTTTTAACTACAAATTAAGCAAAAGTATTAGTGTCTTTGATTATTATATATGCAGTATGAATTACTGTAATGAATGGATGACAGAGGAATATCATGAATGTGCAAAAAGAGGGAAGCTACAAACAACTTGATGTATGAGCCCCAGTACCCATTCTGTAGGAGGCTGGCTGGGCCCCACTGCTGGTCTAGACAGTTTTGTGGAAGAGAACAATCTCGTGCCTTTTGCCAGGATATGAACACTGACCAGTGCCATTATAAAAGTTGGTTTTGAAGGGTTTTGTGCTTCTTAGGTGATTGATATATTTTTGAAAATTGTAGGCATCATGGCTGTGACAAGAAGGTGGATTGGGAAGGAAATACAGTGGGATGTGAATATAGTACCCTGTTAGAGACAACCAAGAGACCTTTACAGTTTTGTACTCTGTGCTCAGTTCCTTGTTGCGAGTTCCATTGAATTAATACCAAAATCAAATTTTTCAACGCAACTTACCTTGCATGTAGACCAGCAGTAGGTCTTACTTACCTACTTACTTACTCCTTGGTGCAGAGTCCTTCTTGAGAAGCTAACTGGTTTGCAGCTAGTCAAGAAATTCCCCACATTTTACGGAACCTGAAGGTTCATTACCGCACTCACAAGCGTTCGCCACCTGTCCCTACCCTAGGCCAGCCCAATCCAGTCCTTATACCCACATCCCACCTCCTGGAGATCCTTCCTAATATTATCCACCCATCTACGCCTAGGTCTCCCCAGTTGTCTGTTTCCCTCTGGTTTCCCCAACAAGACCCTATACACCCCCCTCTCCTTGCCCATATGCGCCACATGCCCAACCCATCTCATTCTTCTTGATTTTATCACCCGCACAATATTGGGTGAGGAGTACAAATCATTTAGCTCCTCGTTATGCAGTCTCCTCCATTCCCCCGGTACCTTGTCCCTCCTAGGTCCAAATATTTTCCTCGACACCATGTTCTCAAACACCCTCAGCTTCCTTTCCTCCCGCAATGTCAGTGACCAAGTTTCCCACCCATACAAAACAACAGGCAAAATTATAGTTGTATATATCTTTAAATTTTTGGATAGCAACCTAGAAGACAAAAAATTCTGCACCGAATGATAGCACACATTGCCTGACCTCATTCTGCTCTTAATTTCTTCTGTAATAGAATTTTGATTTGTTAAAGTTGTTCCCAAATATTTAAACTCGTCCACCCTCTCGAAAGTACTGTTATCAATCCTCACACTGTGATTTCATCCTGTAGGCCACGCTCATTAATATGTATCATAACAAATATAAATGAACCCTTGAAGATGAAGGTACATTGTTTCTCCAGAATGTTGGGATATTTTTAATTGTTGGCCATGCAGGTATCCCATAAGATCAAAATTCTCGGCAGCTGTGGAAACGCCAAATCTCATTAAGTCTACGTGAGTATTTTAAATGTGCATGTATGTGTGTAATTTAGAGAACTGTGATCAGGAATAGCTATCACCGTACGATTACTTGCAGTGGGATCCCGTCGTCGCCATGTGCGTAGTTGTAGAGTATCTGTCTCACTTGATGAACGTGGCCGCGTTTATGAAGAAGATGAGATGATGGAGGATTCAGATGATATTGGAATGTTTGAAGAGGCTGATGATGATGATGATGACGACGATATCTTTACTCCTGCCAAAAGAAGAGAGAGGTGGGTTGTAATTTTTTAATTCCTTCCTTTCTAGTGAACTGATAGAACCTGAGCAGTAAGTTTTGTGAAGCCTAGCATGATTAACTTGAATACTTGGAAGCATATATCAATACATATACATACAGAGTATTCAACTTAAAAGTGGATCGTATTTTAATATAAGTAATTTATTTACTAAGATTTACAACATGTTGTATTACACAACTAACCTGAATTTACAGTAAGTGTTGGAAATGAGGTCCATTCATTTCAGTGCACGTATCGACACGTTTCACCATGTTCCTTGCAGCTTTTCTTAGCGTTCCTTCATTTTTTAATCATTTTCACGATAGCACTTTTCACTGGCGCTTGCTTTCCAAATTTTTCAAAAAAACTTTGTCTAGAGTGGACGTAAGACATTGTTTTTAAATAACTTTCCAAAATAAATACACGTTCTTCCACTGTTAACCACATTATGAAAGTGTGAAAAGGGCGTTGTTCAAACACCAGCACTCACTGTCGACTGATTCAACTGATACAGATGGCCAAGACCGGTTCTCCCCTCTCCTGCAACAGTCTTGCCAACTCCTGCACATTTAGTATTATAATGTCATACCAGCAGAACCATTATAAATAGCATCTGATGTGATATATTCACGGCTTAGTTAACGGTCCACTTTTAAGTTGACACCCTTATTAAGGTGTGTAAAAAGTGGAAGCATTTTGTGCAGACTTTTGTGGGGAGGTTCCATACAGCTGGGCAACTGAGGAGGTCAATTTACAGCAGTGGCAAGAGATTTTTGCATTTCCAAATTGTTCACATCAGCCCTGGGGCACACCCTGCATGCATTTTAGTAGGCTGTGTGGGCTGCTTCCCTGTCGGCAAAGCAGCCAGGGCAGGATGGTGACCACCTCTCTAGTGTCGAGTAGAAGAATGCATGGAGCTGCACCTCCATTCTTTGTACTTTTATGGCATGGTTAGGGACAACTGTAGCCTTGCCATACTACATACATTGCATGGGCCAAGAAGTTGGACATAGTGACTGTGGGATGTGGTTGAATTAAGTCTGAGGATGCAAACAAAAAAATTAGTTAAGTTCACAGTTTAATGATCCTTTGAACTCATATATATGCAATATATAAGTTACATTGTTCATTTATGCTGTAAATACAGAAACTTTCCTGAAGGATTACGAGCCATTTTGAGACATTTTGAGTTTGTCAGCCAAGTAAAAATGGCGTTTGTATTCAAGTATGCTTTCACGGGTACCTAAAAATAATCCATTTTGTTCGTAATACTCTTTGTGTTCACTTCTTTACCAGGTTTTCCTGTGTTTTAGTATGTTTAGAGGTAGGTAAAGGTAAAGGTAAAGTTCACACTAGAACAGGCCACAAAAGTCGAGAAGGGGAGTAGAGGTATAGCTCTGCTCTTTCTTTAACCTCGGTGCTAGATGGGGGACGGTGGTCAGTGCCATGCACCAGCTGCCTTACCCCTGGGAAAGAACTGGTACCTACTCGTATAGAAGGCTGGGTAGACCCCAGGGCCGGTCTGGATGGGTGCAGAAAACCTGGCCCCCCATGATTCAATCCCCAGATCATCCAGCTCATAGCGAGTTGCTATACCGACTGAGCTATCCTGGCCCACCTTTAGAGGCAGGACTCTTTTAATTGTATTGTGTTTTACCACCCCATTCATTCTAAGAATTGTGTACAAAAACTTGTGTTTCTCCTGTGATGTTATATCTATCCTTGCTCGCTCATCCCTTTAGGGGAATTTGTGACGATAACTGTGGCAATCTTGCTGGAGCCTGAGGCCTAGCAGGATACTGAGGAGGACCAATCTTACAACAATGATAACTACTAGAAGAGGTCATCTCTGAACTCATGCATACAGCACATTTGCTGAATCTTTTAAACTTTTGTGCAGAATGATGTTTCTCCATGCTTGAGATATGAATGCTTTATGTTAAATAATGTAAAGAAATACAGTAAAACCTTCTCTGTATAATTAAGAAAAATGTAAGCTCCATTAAAGCTAATTATAAGTTATACTTCAGTAATGAGTTTTGTTCACTAATAAACCTGCTTCAGTGGTAGATGTGGCGTGTTGGTTGCAATCTTGAAAGGATTGTTTTACCAGTGACTTACCTTAAGGTCTCATTACTGAAGTTTCTGAAATAAACTGTCTTGTTCCAGCAGAGTTCGGAGACAAACGTCTCGGCGTCGGAATCTGAGGGCATCTCTATCACTTCGACAAAAGACAAGCTCAACAGCTGTTTCATCAAGAAACCACCACATCAGTCTGACTGGAACTGGAACCAAACCAATGAGAACACGTGCTTTGGAAGTAGAGGTAGATGAAGAGGAAGAAGAAGATATGGAAAATCAGGGAATGAATGGTCATGACAGCAGCTCAGAGAAACGTGGTGTGGATGACAACCAAGAGGGAGAAGGGGAAGGTATGATTGCTTCATGTTGTTAGTATGTCTTCATTTACACTTGTGTGAGTATTTACATACAGGGTGGCACGGAGCCGACTGACACAATTCATATTTGAATATTGTGCCGGCACGATAGCTTGTCGTGGTTGGCAGGAAGGGGAATGGTAGAGGAGGGGACGCCATTTCATATGGTCAGTCGCAACGGAGCATCTGAACGTGCAACAACGTGTTACCTGTGTTCGTGGTTTCGGTGACATTGCTTGTCCTGCTCGGTCGCCTGACCTTACTGTACCAGATTTTTTCCTGTGGGGGTTCCTGAAAGACCGTGTGTTCCGGAGGCATATCACGACTATTCAAGAACTCAAACAAGCCATTGTTGATGGAGTTGCGGCTATTGATGAGGACCTATGGAGGCGCATGTACGGCAACTTCCAGACACGCTTGCAACAATGCATTGATGTAAATGGAGGACATCTGCCTGATGTTCAGAAAATAAACTTGTAATCTGTGGGTAATAAATAGTATACTTGGACATATTTATAGATGGTTTCGCTTATTTTTCCCTGTTTCTGTATATTATCTATGGCCATTTGAAATGTGTCATTTGGCTCCACGCCACCCTGTATTAGTGTATACTCTTAGTATAGTGACATGTATGCATTAAGTGCTGTAACCATTGGAAATGCTGAAGTCTCTGCCATGGTGTATAGGTTAAAATGCTTCATGGTTTTTATTCACTTACTTATACATCTGGATTTAGTGTCTTGGTTTGAATGGCCGCAGTATTACACAGTTCAGGTGATAGTCTTCTGGTTAATGACGCTACATCAGATGGTAAGTTTGTGCCACTTTTTTGTGGGAATGTGCTGTCCCTGTCTTCAGGGTGTTGGAATTACATCAAGTTGGTCACTGAAGTGATTAGGGAGGAGGAAGTGGGTTTGACTGTGTTGGTAGGCTGCAAAAATATGGCTAATTATCAGAACTATGAAAAAGAGGGAGGATCTTGTTTTGGGCCAACATAAAATATGAGATGTTGAAGAGACCAGTAGGATGATAAACAGCCCGTTTTATATTCTCATGCAGTGAGAAATGTGGAAGGTGTGTGACAGTACATATGTTTGGTCTTTCTTCAGGTTCTAGTGGCTGGGAGGAGGACAATGATGGGCCATATATATCAGCACCTACTAAAGTTGTTACTGTACTGTCCTTGGAAAATACCTTCTGCTTTTTAGCACTTAGGGACAGGATGAGAGGCTTTCACAACTTGCTTCAGGGTGAACCCATCATCCTAGTTCTTGATGAGGATTCAGGTCCTCCGGGTTGTTAAGCTGAGTGGCAGGGTTACTGATTTCCAGTGTTTTGAAGGAACATATCACTTTCATCTGCAAGGGTCAAGGAGTCCTAGAATAATGTATAATAATATACATAAATTTATAATATCATATTCCTTCAAAATGTTTAGAACCAATAATGCTGCAACTCAGAGGAACAAAGCAGAAGGCCTGAATCCTGAGCAGCAGCATGGGAAACGTCATTTTGTTTTTGGTTGCAGCTCAGTCATCCTCACTTCCCTTTTGAGCCAGCTGTTGCCATGAGGTTGTGAAATTGAGGTGGTAAACATTTAGAATAAAGAAACTGCTTGAAAAAGCTCATGGGTGGTAGTTCTTGTGCATTTGGTCTTTCTGGACAAGCTTCAGGACAGTTTTCTCCATTGAGTAATGTTCTTTATCCTGCAGTTGCATGTGTACTGTTGTAGCTGGAATTTAGGAATTGCTGAGATCTGTATGCTGGCGTGACTTCAAGGATTTTATTGTAAGTTGAATGTCGGTTGAAAAGCTCTGCCGATTTTTCTTTAGCATAAGAAAAAAGGCATATTTTGGAAGAAATTTTGAAAGTAGTTATGACTGGTTATAACAAGCACATTTCTTAAGGACAGTTCTCATTGTGTTAATTTGAGTGCTGTGATGCATTATAAAAATACGTATGAATTAAAGTTATTGTTTATATATGTTGGATTGTAACTTCTGCAGTTTCAGGATTTCACTGATGTCATGTCGATTTTTATGGTCCTAGTTTATCCCCCATGTTTTAGAGTTTCATTAGCTAGAGTCTTTGTAAGTTATTGTAGACAGGAAACATAAATGTGGATATCACTCACAAATAATGTTTAAACAGAGCAGTTGTTTTGAAAAGTCTACACTCTTACGTCGCTAGGTGTGCGTCGCAGCACACGCCAGCGGAAGCTAATTTATGACAACTTCAACACAAGCTGGATCCTAGGCACCCAAACGCTGCGTGGATATCCAATGTTCCTGTCAGACAAGGAGCCTGTTCAGACACGAGACCAGAAGGGACTTCGTCAGGAAGAGGTGGAACCGGTAGAGCCTGGTGAAGAACAAGATGATGTGAAAGAGGTTCACAAGAAGCGACGCACACTGTCAGAACTGGAACCTGCTGTCATTGACGATGTAAGTGTGAGTGTGCCTGTTACTTAATGAATTGCAGTCAGTACTTGTGATGTTTTATGTGGGGGGGAGGCTTGTTGAGAAGTTCTACTACTATGACCCATTATTTGAGTGATTGTGTGGAGAAGTGATGCCACTATAAACAATTACTTAGTGGGGTTTATGGAGAAGTAACCTTACTCTAACCTATTATTTAGGGGATTGTGTGGAGAAGTGATGCCCATACAAGCCATTATTTAGGGGGATGTAAATGATGCTGCTATAAACAGTTATTGAGAGAGGTGTGTGTGTGTGTGTGTGTGTATGTATGTTACTCTAACCCATTAATTAGGGGGTTGTGTGGAGGGGTGATACCACTGTGACCAATTAATTAGAGGAATATGTGGATAAGTGATGCCAGTCTAATTCATTATTTGGGAGGTTGTATGTAGAAGTGTACTGTACTCCACTTTTTCATGATTAGTGTCCCATGATATAAGCTGAAGACTTTTCTGTCATTTTGAAATGAAATACATAGTTATTAAGAGCACTAATAGCACAAAGCTTGTACTTTCCTGTTATGTAATCCTGTTATCCTGTAAAGATACAGCAGTCCCATTATGTGCGTGGACAGGCCCCGAGGGTTCCAGGAGGTTGAGGCTCCCAGATTTCATGACATTGGGCATATGAAGGTGGTAAGGTTGTCAGCCCTACGCACCGGCCACATTTACCCCCCAGGAAGTAGTCCTGGTAATATTTCTCTTAGCAGCTGTGTCAACCCCATGGCCATAGTGCAACCAGAAGGATTATGTCAGTGAAAAATTCCAATGACGCCATCAGGAATCGAACTTGTGACCTCCCGGTTTGTAGTGCAGTGCCTCAACCAACTGCGCCACTGCATGCCCCCCATTGTCCTGTGCTGCTTTTTCTCTTATTAAATTGTTGCTGCTTCAGCAGCGAGCATTCTGCCACTGTTTTATTATTCTAGTTGCGTACCTCAGAGTTTACACTTCTGTTCTATTATTTTTTTTTACTTTATATTAATCCCACTTTTTCAGAAAAACCAATTTCATGCATTCTTTGCAAAGTGAAAAAATGTGAGCCTTGTTGTGGTGATGTCCATATCCCATCGTCATGGGCATGGACATATCTTTTTAAAATTGATTTAGAAAACTTCTACCAAGAGTTGTTGGGGGTATTCTGATTTTCATACATATTAATCTATATTAAAGCCTGATTTACTACAGAATAAACTTCATGCCATGTGTTGATATAAATGTTACACTGAGTAACATCATCTGTCTTTTCGGCCGCAGCATTGTTACGAGGGTGAGTCAAAAAGTTATCCGCAATGTATATTTTTTTGCATTTGGCTATACTGCTGGTTGGGCATGACGTGTTACCCGGGGCCTCTGTCTCTCCTGACATTGTGGTGCAGGTGTGATCTTGATAGCGTGTTTCTTTCATGAGTTTCATGCCTTAAACATGGGAGTCCCACTCTTCATTTACACGAAAGAAGAGAGGTGATCAGTGATCTGTTTCTAATATGCTGAAGGTGTGCCAGGTGCTGAATTGCACAGAAGGGTGTCAGTACAGTTCGGGAACAGTGTTGTGTTGCAATGGAGTGTCTACAGATGGATTAAGAGGTTCAAAAATCAATGCTCAAGCACAAAGTATGAGAAAGGAGCAAGACCAGCGTATGAAGGAAACAGTGCATGCATGCATTCATGATTCTCACTCCAAAAACTTTTATTCTTTGGGCATAAAGAAGATTGTGCGATGATGGACCAAGTGCATAAAAAAGCAAGGAGACCATGCAGAATAATGGTGTACTTGTAAGATCACTACACTTGTAGTAAATGATAAACTTGCATTGCAGATAATTATTTGTTCATCCTGATAATTCAAGGAGCTTGGTTGTTCCTATTTTTGGGTGGCTTTGGTGGGTAAATTTTTTTAATTTGTGTGTGTGTGTTTGTGCATTAACATGTAAATGTGCAGTGTGAAGGGGGTGGGGGGGCTGTCTTATTTTAAATGTGCAGAAATAATTTGTGATACATATAATGTACTGTAAATTTTCGTATTGTAATTATAGGGATATGAGGATATGTACTCACGAGTGAAGCGACCTCGTCGACCAGTTCAAGGAATGATGTATTCCCCTCAGAAGAATAAGCCACATCAGACAAAGCTCACAGGTGATTGTCACATTTGTAAAACATATGTAATTTGTGTAGTGTACAGTTGTGAACTGGCGCAGGATAGGGTTGGCTGGCAGGCTTTGTTATAACATTGAACCCGACATGTGTATTCTGTGATAGGTGGGGAAAAGAGACATTGCTTGCTAAGACTGGGTTATTCTTGAGAAAGAAACACAATACCAGACCAGTCAAGTGCTTAGAATTTGTATATCCTGATGCAATAATACCACAACTACAGCAGCAGCATCTATTATTATTATTATCATCATCATCATCATCATCATCTCCTTTATGTAGAGTATTTATACGAATATTCCTGAGACAAACTATGTCCCTAGGGAATAGTGTTGCAGCTATTCTGTTGTTACTATTCATGGTGCTTATATCATTAGTTTCAGTGTTGAATCTATTGTAATTTTACATTAGTACTTATTATCATCATCATCATAATCATCCTTGTTATCACATTTATGCAAGGTATTTACAGTTAGTGCTACATGTAATGTTATTTCGCCCATGCAGTATGTTTTGTACTTTTACATTAGCACTTTCTGCAGTATGTGTGCAGTGTCCAGTGTGGCTGTTGTTTTGTAGTTCCCTAATGTTGTGCTTACCTGGTATGTTGCTCAGGTTATGTCTGAGTGACTGTGAAATGGTTCCAGTCACTCCTATTATTACTGGTATCATTTTTGCTTTCACATTCCACATGCACTGCATTTCTGTTATGAGGTCCTTATATTTTAAAATCTTCTCTTCCTCTTTCTTGATCACATTTCTGTCTCCAGGAATTGCAGCGTGTATTAACATGCATATCCCTTTTATATTATCACGGATTATGATGTCCGGTTGATTGTTAGGAATAGTTCTCGGTTTGCACTCGTTAGTTCCTTAATGTGGTAACCCTACCTTAATGACTTGTATCATTGTTATCATCATCATCATCATACCACTGCTGCTGCCACCTCCACCACCACCATGCAGAGGGTGTTGGTTTATTCCTGAACTAGGTCTGAGGACTGACTTTTCCACATTCCTGTTGAAGATATATTGTGTGTACCCAAGCCTACACTGCCATGATTATCAGCTACTGGAGTAGTGTAGAGCCCTTGTGAAACAAGGGATTAATGAAATACGGCGTGAGTGCTTTGACTCAGATTTGCGTTCATATCACTAATATAGTTACAGAATTTCATCATCACAAGCACAACCAAAATGCTTAAAAATATTGCAGTATAAGATTGTTTCTACTGTTGCCCAGAGTAGTTTGCTGTTCTTGATTTGCTCAGTTTAAATTCTGTGTCCTGATAGAGACCAAATTTTTACACAGATGGTAGTGAAGAAGAGCGTACAGAAACACAGAGCAGTCGCAGCTCAACAGATGATGAAAGTGGTGCTGATGTTCCCACTGGCAAGTACCATCTACGAAAGACAAAACCAACAGTTGATAGGTTCCAAGCTAATGTTGGTAAGTTTTTTGTACTTCTCTAATTGTATGTATAATAATGTGATGTATAGAAACCCAAGAATAGAAATGAGTAACCACTCATCCAGAAGACTTGAAATAGACAGACACACAAACACACAGACACATGTTAATCTGTGATGGATACATTCTGAGCAATGTCTTGCTACACCATACTTCATCAAGCATACCACTTGATGATATGGTCTCTTTCCATCAGATAGCGTCTCATTTCAACACCACCCCTCCCTTCCTCTGCAAGATCGATGTAGCACTCAACTACAGCTTTCCTCCATCTTGTTCATTCTGAAGATGCTGAAACACTGGAATAATTTGGGCATACGGTACAGCAGAATCTAAAAAACTGAAATTTATCACAGTAGAGGTAGACTGTGAAAACCATGTGATAAGAATGTTTTGTTGATGATGTGTGTGTGTGTGTGTGTTGAATATTTACAGGTTAGAATCTAACATAGTGTTCTAATTGAGTGTGTATGTTATAGATCCTCCACGCCGTTCATCACGCATTCTGCGTTCAGTATTATGTAGTTCTGTCAGGCGTCACCGGCACCATGGTCCAACACGGGATGCCAGCTCGTCTAGTACAAGTGATGAAGAGAGGTTTGATAGGAAGAAGAATAAGGGACATACAAAGACTCGTAACAGGTCTGTTGTCTTCAACACATTATTTCAAGTGTCTTATTTAGTAATTTTTTATCTTCAGTAAGTATAAGGTTCTTGTTTCTTTGGTTAAGTATGGTGGCAGGAATTGTATTCATTTTGTGTATAGCAGAACTTAAGAAATAAGCCATGTTTATCCAATCATGAGAGAAGCTGAGATACAAGACCAACTTATCAGTGGAAAATTTAAAGATAAAGTAATTTTATGAGTTGTCATGATAAATTTATAGGAACATTTAACCAGCACCACTGTAAGTTCACTTACCATCTCTTCAAAATGCCCCACTTTATGTCCACAAATGTTCAGGTTACTTTACAAGTATGGCATAAAGAAGGAAACCATTGGGCTTAATTGTCAGGGCTAAGATGTAGCTAGCCTTAGCATTGAAAATTCATAATAAGCATTAGTTGAAAAATTTACGTATAATAAACATGGCACATAGATGCACTATTCAAAGATATGTGTTTGATTTTGGGTTTAAAAATCAGTAACATAAGATTGTGCATTTTTGCAGATTAATCCTCTTGGGCCAAGCATGCCATTGTTTACTTCAGCTTTACATCGAATGGTTTGTTAGGGATCATGACACTGACAATAATTTTTTCATTCTCAGGTGCCTGCCATTGAACTTCAATGCAACTGCTATTCCAGGGTCAAGTAATCATGCATGTGGTTCTGGTGACCATAAACAGATTGTATCTACATTAGCTGATGTGGACCCTATGTCACTTGACCGAAGTATCCGGTTTTGTCATGTGGGTGGTCTTGAAAGCCACATTCGTTGCCTTAAGGAAATGGTTGTGTTTCCAATGCTGTACAGAGAAGTGTTTGAAAAGTTCCATATCCAGCCACCCAAAGGAGTTCTTTTCCATGGACCTCCAGGTAAGAAGACTTCATGTACTTGTGTGAAAAGAAAGTAACTCAAGGCATATTTTGTACTGGAACTGGATGCAGTTCAGTCTAGTCTCCAGAACCTCAGAAAACGATTTTTAGGGGGATAAGTGAATTATGTGGCTTTATTTCTTGTGTAGGCACTGGTAAAACGCTTATTGCTCGAGCTCTGGCAAATGAATGCAGTCAAGGGGATCGTAAGGTATCCTTTTTCATGCGGAAAGGTGCTGACTGCCTGAGCAAATGGGTTGGAGAGTCTGAACGCCAGCTGAGATTGTTATTTGAGCAGGTACAGTATCATTTTTGTGCAGTTTATAATGTTAAGAGTGTGTGGTTCATTATAATGTTAATTATATATATGAATTTGTTTATGCTATTAAATATCAAATGGGGCATGCAGTGACACAGTTGGTTGAGGCACTGCGCTACAAGCTGGAAGGTAGTGGTTTCAGTTCCCAATGGTGTCACTGGAATATTTCATTGACATAATCCTTACAGCCGCACCATGGCCCTGGATTCGACTCAGCCTCTAATGGAAATGAGTACCAAGAATATTTCTTGGAGGGTAAGGGCAGCCAGTGCGTAGGGCTGACCTTATCACTTTCATATGCTGATTGTCTTGAAATCTGGGAGCCTGAAATTCCTGGAACCCTCAGGGCCTGTCCAGGCCTGTAATGGGATGGCTATACTTTTTTTATTATCCAATATAACAATGTAAAGACCACAAAAGTCACTGAAACACAACAACTTACTGTAATGAAGGTCATTTTCAGGTAAGAGGCCACCTGCAGGCAAAGTCAGTATAAAATGCATCAAGGAATGTGTGATAAAATTGAGAAAGGTCTCTCACTGACATGAGTGAAAATAATATACTTTAATTGGAAGTAGAATATCCCAGTATCTTTTTGAGTAGTTATGTACTGTCATGCATTATATTTAACCTTTACAGCTCTTGCGTCCTACCGTTTAGGACGGCATTTAAATACCTCCGCGCTCCCTCAAGGCTCGACCGTCTTACCCTCTAGGACAGCCACAGCTTCAGCCGTTTAAATATTTTGCTCTCGATATATTTAGGGAGATTTCACTCATTTTTAGCACCACACTAGAAGTTTTTCCAGCTTCATGCTCCGACTGATCTACTGGTTGAGAGAAAACCACATGTATACATTTTTTATATGAGGCTGTATGTACACAGGCAGTAAGTTTGTAGTGGCGACTATATATAGCTTATTTTTTTTGCTCCATTCGTTTGGCTAATGAATGACTTACTTTATCGTCTGGAGTACGTGACTAAACACCATTTGGGTTA
>Ga0123354_10004334_pt1 | contig 20081 bp, 12 predicted proteins | sample TergutLab28metaG_2_FD_97872 | JGI IMG/M metagenome (GOLD analysis project Ga0123354, IMG submission 97872) | Labiotermes labralis P4 segment gut microbial communities from Petit-Saut dam, French Guiana - Lab288 P4 | ecosystem: Host-associated > Arthropoda: Insects > Digestive system > Gut ...
AAGTCAGGTATGTACAGCTCATGCTTATAATCATCAATACAGATGCATAAAACACCAAAACATACCACACACAAAATGTTCAAGAACCACAGGACACCACACGCTTGCAGAAACACACTCACATAGAGCCACACACGACACATAATATAGGTATAGCACTTACCACTAGATAAATAAACTAACACACAAAACCTCTATCATTTCAGCCTACACAACACAACAAGTACTCGCTAGCTCCTGAAGATGGACATATTAACGTCTGAAACATGTTGAGCAATATATAATAAAGCAAGTGTCATCTAGTTCGTCAACCTTTATTCAAATATCAGGATGATGCACGGTCCAATATGCATAAAATTTGTATTATGTTTGTGGAGAGGTGACTTTTTGCATCACAGAAGTGTGCCATAATCCTGATAATCAGGAAGCCTACCACCTTTACTTTGGCTGCCATAGTGGGGTCCAGGACAAGGGATGGGCCCTGCATATTTGTTGCAGTACTTGTGCAGCAACCGTCAAAGCTGATTGTGTCTCAAAAGGCTATCAGTGCCTTGTGTCATACGTATGGTGTAAAGAGGTGTAAAAATGGAAGGCAGCCTTGTCGACCATAGCATTGTTCATGGCCTGGTGATGGCCCTGAATATTAATTGTAATCCTGAAGAGTAGAGACTGTTTATAGACTCATGGAAGCTAAATTTACAAGCAGTTCTGCTCCATAGTGGCAAAGTGTTGCTGTCAATTACAGTTTGAGATACAGTCAATAAGAATGAACCATGTTGCAACATGAACCTTCTTCTTAACTGTAGAAACACCAAGAAATGCCAATAGCAGCTTTGTGAAGACTTGAAAGTAGTTGCTGTATTTCTTGGACTGCAGCAGGTTTACACAAAGTTTTGTTTTGTATTGTGTGAATTGGAAAGTTGAGCAGAGACTCTGCATTACAAGAATTGGGACTGGCCTTCCTGACAATCACTGGCATCAGAAAAAAAAGAAGGTACAGCACCTACTGCTGGTAGAACCCAGCAACATTTTGCTGCCTCCTCTGCACATTACACTGGGGCTAATGAAGAATTTTGTTGAGGCTGTGGATCAGAGAGGACCAGGGTTTAGGTACCTCACTGAGAAATTGCCAGGAATCAGTACTGCAGAAATCGTCAGTGACAGATATGCAAGCTCTTCAGAGATGAGCAGTTTAACTGAATTCTCACTTGTAACAAGAAGAGGGTGTGGAATGATTTCGGGCATTTAGCAGGCAACTTTGTGGGAAATAAAAAGACTGACAACTGCAGTGAACTTGTGGACAACCTATTGTTCTATCAGAAATTAGGCTGCAATATGTCTTTTAAGATTCTTTTTCTCTATTATCAACAGGATTTTTTCCAAAAAACTGTGGGGCATTAAACATTGAGCATGGCATATGTTTTCATCATTTTATCTCGGCAGTAGAGAAGACATACCTGGCCAAATGGAGTTCACAAATGTGCATGGACTGTTGCTGGTTGGTAACAAGAATTTCTCCTGTACTTGTGAACAAACAGCAGGTGAAGATGTGATGCAATTAATCAAGGCAAGCCAGTCAGTTTACACATTGTCATGGGTATAGTGGCCTCCCATAAATCTAACCCCTCGTCCATACTTCAGGGTATCGTGGACTTGTACTCTACACTACCCTGGGTCATGTGGGAGGTGGTAACAGTTGTGGAGGACATACCCTGATGAGGGTTGCAATGACACAGGCTGGCTAACGGGGCTCTGGACTTCCCAAGCCAAGGTGAAAGGTATCGTGTTGAAGGCAGTGCAGTGTCTTAAACGATCCCCTTGGGGAACCAGGCCGCACCCCATTGTATATAGGCCTTCCATCCATGTGGGGCTTTGTGAACAGTGACTAAATATTTTCCCTGTTTTTCATGGTAGGACTCTTTATTGGGGACCCCGACAGATATAAATGAATGAATTAACCATTGGCTCTGGAGATGAAGCTTCTCTCTCCATAGGGACACTGATGGGAAACATGGAGTGGGGGCCCATTTACTGGGGACTTTGAGGAAAAGGTGTAGAAAACAATTCTGGAGATGGGTGCCTCTTGCAGCAAGGGCCCATTGGGGAACCTGTGGAGTCCACTGACTGAGTACTTTAAGAGATAGTTGGAGGGTTCTGGAAAGGGGGCATGTCTCTCTGTGGGAGCTCTGTTAGGGTAGCTCCTTTCTGAGGATTCGGAAGGATATGGGGATGAGGGCTCAGGGGACGGACATCACCCCATGAGGGTCCATTAACTGGATACTCTGAGAGGTTTGTAAGGCGTCTGTGGTAACAGGGCATCTCTCTCTGTGGGAGCTCTATTAGGGGAATGTGGAGGGGAGGGCTCCTTTGCTAGGGGCCCTGAAGGTTATGAGAGGAAGACTCTGGGGATGGGCATCCCTCTTTATGGGGGCTTGTTTGGGAAACCTGGAGTGGGCTCATCTACCGGGGACTTTGAGATATGGTTGAAAGGGGCTCTGGAGGTGTAGTGTCTCTGTCTGTGGGAGCTCTGTGAAGGGAACCTGAAGGGAGGGCTCCCTTGCTGGGGACCCTGAAAGATATGTAGAAAAGACTCTGGAGACAGGCATCTCTTTCCATACAAGTCTTGTCTGGGGAACCAGGAGGAGGGCCTGTCAACCAGGGACTTTGAGAGAAGGATGAAGGGGGCTCTGGGGATGGGGCTTCTCTCTCTGAAGAGGCTCCATGGAGGGGGCCTTGGGGGGGGAGGGGGGAGCTCCATCACTGGGGACCCTGGAAGGTATGTTCAGATAGTCTCCCGATACGGGAATCTCTCTCCATAGGGGCCCGTATAGAGCTGAGGGGAACCTGGTGTCTGGGGGGGAGGCTCGTATACCGGGGTCTTTGAAAGATGGATGAAGGAGGGCTCCTTTACTGGGAAACCCTAAGATATGTTAACCCTTTAAACACCAAGTTAAATCCCATCTGCCATTTGCTGGCATTTTTAGGAGCTCACCCTATTATCCACGTTAGCAGGGTAAGGGTTAAGCAAGGCTCAGAAGTGGGCATCTATTTCCATAGGGGCCCCACTTTTGGGGAACATGGATGGGGGTCCTTCTTATTGGAGGAATTTTTATTTTGTCCTTTAGAGATATGCCAAATGCCCTGTAGATGAGTATCTCTGTCCATAGGGGCCCCACTGGGATACTTGGAGGTAGTTCGTTTGCTGGGACTTTTGAGAGGAAAGAAATAGTATATCTGGGTTCCTTTCTTGGACCCAGAGGTCATTAAGATTTTAAGTCTGGGGTCCATCTGGAATTTTTAATAAAAAACGGGGCTCTCCTGAGTTGATATGAGATTATGGGGCACAAAGGGCCTGTCTGTAAGGCCTAGGTGCATTGGGACCATAAGGGCTTGAACCCAATGTTTATCTATCTGTCTATCTATCTATCTATCTATCATTGGTATAGTGTGTAAGGAACTTGTAACATAATGATTTTTTTTAACTGTAGCCAGTCAAGCCCTTCCATGGTCATTTTCATGTTCAGAGTTGCAAAATCAGTAAAGGGAAACATTTCATCTCTGAAACAGAAAATAAGTCAAAGTTTGTTGTACATTTGTATTTACCTGAGTATGTACCGACAATGAGAAATGTATGCGTGGCTCCTTTTTGCTTTATATCATTCTTTTTCCTTTTTTTGGGCACCAGATAAATGTTGTTTTCCATTGACATAAACTTGGAGACCAAAATATTAAATTTGATAAATAACATTTGCCACGTGCATCTTTATTTATACCACATGCAATGATCATTTCACCTTTGTATATGTAATTTTATTATTTGTAACTTCATTTATGATTGGCATTATGTACACAAATATTGCGTGTCCGCTGTAATCTCTAAATTGTCATGTACGGTGTTGTTTTGTGAAGTGTAGCATATAGAATTAATGGGCAAATCCTGCCCCTGGAACTCCGTTGTAAAGCAGTACAGCAATGGCTGTGAATGTGTAAATGATCTTAATTGCTTATAACCTTATTTGTGCTACAATAGAAAATTCACTTGACTTTAAGTTGCCATGTGCTCTGTGCTCACTGCTAATCATCAACTATGCAACAAATGCCACTTGTTCCAGAAATATATAATCAGTTGGATAATGGCACTCGGAAAATTTCATGAACACCCATTTGATGTAACTGATTTCTATTCAGTGCGAAATGTGAAATTTTAAGGGCATAAACTTTCTATTTTTCCATTTATGGCCCTGTAATCTGGGGACCCCCAGCAGTAGCAGTGATTGCAGTACTCTTAAACCAGTCTGGACACAGCATTATGTCGGAGAAGACTCTGGTAGTAAGAAACAGGACTCTCTTACAGTCACGTTGGCATAGTGACTAGGCTACTGGTGGGATTACCAAGGAACTGTGGCTCTAGTTTTGGCAGGGAGAAGAGATTTTTCTCTGCTCGTAGGGGTCCAGATTGGCTCTGATGTTAGTCTAGCTTCATGTTCAGTGGAATGATTGGTTAGGGATTGCATATTCCCCCTCTTCTAGGTGGTGATTTTTTGTGAAGATATTCACCCTAACTCAATACTTTTTTTTCTAGTTTTGTCCAAGTAATTTGTATGTTGCACTCTTCTTTTCCATATGTAACACTTCTGAGGACTGTCACTATCTGTAACAGAGTGAAGTCATTCTGAAGAGAACAAAAGTCATGTATTTGTCACAGCTGTTACATTTCTGCAAATCTGCATAACCTAAGTACAGTTTTATAGGCTTTCAGATGGACACATTCCTAATTGTGTTATTGTTTGGCTCATGGCACTGTTTGAGATGTGTTGTAAATTGAGAGAGCAGTAGGCAATACAGTCACAGAATATAATAAATATTGTTGCACTTATCTTAATGCTATTTAACCAGAGATATCAGTCACTGTGCAGTGCAGTTTCTCGGCCTCTCCTCACATCGCAGATTTTCCTTGCAGTTGCATGTCTATTTCTTTATGTAAATTGGTGCACCCTTATACTTGTTCGTACTTTGTGAAAGAGTTTTTGTGTTTAGAATATAGCCTCTCATCCTGTTACGTATTACGAGGATCAAAGACACAGAAAGCCGTGTATGTTAGTGGAGACAACACTTTGCATTGTGGTAACGTCTGTTCATGACCATGTATATAATGGCTTTACCTGTGTCTACTTTCTTCTGAAGTGGTTTTGTACTGTTCAGAGACAAAACACAGTAGCAGTTGTCCTCCTGTAACTCAAGTCCAGATGTGTTGGAATGTGGAAGTTGTACTTCTGTGGGTTATGTTGAATAGTTGTTTTTATTTATTGCTGTGTGTTTGAATGTTGTCATATAATAAAATATTTAATTTTGACAGAAGTATTTGTACTGTCATCAGCATACACAGTACTGTAATTTTATCTCTAAGTCCATTGTTTGCAGCAGTTTAAGTACACTTTCTGTGACTGCATATTTCCCATATGTATGTGAGGGGGAATATAGATGCCATGCTGTAAAGTTAACATTGTTAATGGTAGTTTTTGTGCTTCGTAGAGAAGTATGCACAAAATATGAAAATTCCATTAGTTTTACGTGTTGTGAATGTAGTGAAAGTGTCTACAGCAAAGCCACATACTGCCACCAACATCATTTAACTTCATGCACCCATGTGCTCATTCACTTCTTGATGTTTTAAATGTGTAAAGAAATACACAATGCTTTCGATCACATGTAACCAGTCCCACCTTTATTGTTTGCATAAAATGGAGGTGTCACAACACACACTCCTCTTTCTTAGAGGGCTGGTTTGTTGAATAATAATGCGTTTGGCTGTGAGAAGTACAAGGTGACTTTTTAATTTGTTGAACCTTTTAGTTTAGCCTTAAAGTTAAAGCAAGCTACATTTTTTTTTATTTAAATGATTATACACATAGGTCATAGTTGTCATTGTGTCCTCCTCCATATTAGATTATGTCTGAAAGTCAGATGACAAAGTTCTGCAGTACAACTTGCAAAGTTTCTGCGGAGACTGAAAATACCTCATTCTGTATTGCTGTATTGCTTCTTTAAAATTTTCAGTTATGGAAGGAGAAGGTTTGATGAATAAGACATCATCCTGTAGAGTTTGTACAGGATTTGTATAAGTGGCCCTGATGATATATGATTAGATTTGGGGACTTTCCTTTATTATATTAAAAGAAAACAGTATCATTGTTCACCTTGCAGTTGCTATGTGTTACTGCAGTAGCATTGCACCACAAATGCCTATACTTCAAGTACCACCAGAGTAGCACTGATGGTTGAAATTCCTTATTGACTGATTTTCAGAGTCACATTGGTGCTACCTGATACAGCACTGTGCAGTGCCATCTTTGGGGAAATTAATTTAGGTTTTGGAAAGATATGTTAATTGTGTAACTTTAATCCTACAAAAACCATGAAAGTGGTAGAAAAGACTCTGAAATATCCCTGGTTTGGCATGTAAGAAATGTGGCAATTTAGTTAAGTCATAATATCATCCCAGGCAGGTAAATTGTTCACAATAGAGGGTTCAGTGTCATGACAATGAGAATAATTATGATATAATTAGATATGGGATGAACAGTTTCTGTGATTTATCTTGTAAACTACACCCCTACCTTCCTCTGAAAGAACTGTAGTACTGAGTAATTGGCATAATTTTTTGATAATAATTTGAGATAAGATGACAGTGTTATTATAACTAAGGGAAAAAATGGGAGATAAGTCAGGAAGAAAATGCCCATGTTTTCAGAGCTGAGCCTTGAATAAAACATAAAAATACACAACTCATGCCTGTAACTTAATTCTTGAGGTAGGGTAGCTCTTTCAGTTTACTGATGAGGCTATGGGCTGGACAATCAAAGATTTTGATGTTGGTTCATTGCAGGGGCAGAGGTTTTTCTGTGTTCCTCAGTGTTAACACTATTTCTGGGGTCTGCCCAGCCTCATACCTAATGTATATGTGGGGTAAGGTAGCTAGGGTGTGATTGATTGCTTGCCTCCATGTAATGCTGAGATCTGGAATGTTTTAGCTGTACACCCATTCCCCAATACATCCTCATGATGCATTGTGTAGTAATAGGGATAGCTTTATCTTTAATCTTGCATCTAGCCTATAGCATTGTGTTTCCCATTTTCAGATTCCTCACTGTAGTGATTATTTCCTTTTACATCCTTTCCAATTCATTGTTCACTGACTGTCCAACCATTTGATACTAATCTACTGACAGTGATGCTAAACCTCTTTGTTAAAGTGTAATATTATTTATGAGTTTCAGTGAACATGTTTCTTTTGATCTCTTGGTGTTAAGTACTGGTGACAGTGATTGCAGTTCATTCCATCATGTTAACTACCATCATATCAAACACTGGAAGTCGGTAGTTTAACACTGACCTGGTGCAGAAATACACCTCAGTCTTCCAGTTTGTTTTAATATTTCCTACTTTGTGCTGTTTGTTGTATGACAGTGACATGTTTTATGGATTTTGCAAGAGTTTTTATGTAGTGCACATAGAATTGTAACTTTTCATTTTCCTGTTGGCAAATGCATACCTTATAGAGAACACCAACAGATATTGGGAAATATACTCTGCTCTTATGTGTATATGCAGTAGCTGTGGTTGTTAAAACAGCAGCGTTTGTGTATTGTAGTAGAGTTTTTCATTAGGTGTGTTCAAAAAATTGTGAAGAGCAACTGTTAGCTTCATTTTGTCTGTCTGCCAGTCTGTTCACATGGAACAACTCAGCTCCCACAGATTTACATGAAATTTGATATTTGAGTGTTTTTCAAAAATCTATCAGGAAAGTTCAAGTCTCAGTAAAATTCAACTAGAGTAACAGGTACTGCATGATATGAACTTAGTCTTGAAATAAAACAGATTACACTTTAAGCATAGAGAAGAAAACCAACTACATGCTACTGAATGCTTTATTGCACTTATAATCTGCTCAACCTCCCCCTCAGTAATGACCAACTACACAATGAGTGGCAAACCATCCTCCACATTGCAAAAAGCAAGAAATTCCCAACTACCCTACTCCACAAACTAAAACACCAAATACAACACAGAATAATCCATGCTACACCCCCCACAAACGCTGGAAATAACACAAAGTGGGCAACCTTCGCCTTTACCTCCCCACACATACGCAAAATCACCAACCTGTTTAAACACACTAATGTTAAAATCACCTTCAGATGCAACAACACCATACCATGACTCACAAAACCACCCAATGTCCACAAGATCCCACCCCACAACAAATGGGGGATTTACGAACTAACCTGCAACCTGTCATATGTGGGCCAAACCAGCCACAGCCTGAAGATATGTTATCAAGAGCATATGAGATACATCAGAAGCAACAATCCACAGCATACCTACAGCACATCTTACGCAATCAACATGAATACGGCACAGTGAATAACCTTATGACCCTACTTAAGCCCCTTAATAACCCAAACATGCTAACCCCTTACAAGCAGTTTTACATCCAAACTCTCCACAGGGAAGGGAAGCTCATTCCAGAACAATGCCCAGGCAACCCAAACCCTCTTTTTGAACTGGCCATTCACCCCACCCATGCACCACATGACAGAGTCAATCACACAATTTCCCTCATCCTGGACGCATACATAGGGTATGTACAGTGAATTGTTTTCACTCTAATAATACACCTGCACCCACATAACCACAGGCAATACACCAACACGAACATCACACACTTCCAACACATTTGACATACTCTACCCACCTCATAGCTCTAGACACACAATAATATAACTCCCACACACATGGAACACACATAACGCTACCCAACACTTATTATATGTTTTCATCCTTGCGGCATTTCACACCATATGCGGCAATTACACAAGTATAGACTCGAGCTCCTGATGATGAACATATAAGTGCCCGTAACATGTTGAGCAGATTATAAGTGCAATAATCCATTCAGTAGCATCTAGCTGGTTTTCTTCTCTACGCTCATACAATGATGCATTGATAAACATACATCAAATTCAGATTACACTTTGTCCTTAAAGGGTTAAAACATTCCTTGTGCTTTCTTTTGGAATAACATTTACTATGGTTTTTTTTAGCCACTGCGTAATGGTGCAATGTGTATACTTTTTGCATAACCCCCATTTCCAACTTTCTGTATGATGACAGTATTGCATTAATGATAGCAGTGTGAACATGGTTAATGCTCTGGCTGTACTATTGTCTCAGGTTCTAGGCTGTAGGATGTGGAATTTGTGGTTGCATTTTAGTGCCCTCTCAGTTCTTCAATGTATATTGTGTTTGTTACCCTGTCAAAATTTTAAAGTGAGAAACAGAATTTCTTAAAACATTAATGTACTGGTTGATAAGTAATGATACATTATTTCTAGTCCCACCTCTGAACCATTCTATGACTTTAACTACCTTGAAAACTGCGTTTTTGAACAAGTTGTAGAAGGTAGCCCATTCGCATTGGCATGATGGAACAATACATCATATCATAAAACTTGCAACAAAAAATGGGAAGGGAGATGGACATCTGTGTGAAATTTGTATGACTTCCCCTTTTGTCCATAAAGATGCAATAAATGTGATTACGCAGATAGCAGTAAGGACAGCATGTGTAGTGGTATTAATGTATTTTATGCATATGTGAATGTCGGGGTTTTCACAGTATGTGGTTGAGAACTCATTTCTTCAGGGATGTGATACTGCCTCATATCCTGGAAGAACTGTGTCCTCTACTTTATAAATGGTTTGTGAATTGATCAGGTGATATGGCCATTACAACACCCTTATGTATTGTGTTGTGAGAATTGGTTCCAGGACTGTATAAAGACTGAATCAACACGTGTAGAGAGGATTATTGATCTTAACCCATGATTTTAAGAAGAAATCTTGGTAGTTTTTGTGTTTGGTCCATAGGTTGAAAGAAGTACAGTTAGTAATACCATTCATTTTAATTTAAACAGTTATTTGAAGCGGTGTGTATAATTTCACAGAAATGTTGGAAGGTTCTCATTCCAAGGTGCATGTGTGGTACATTTGTGTCTGTTGCCACATGATGAGTTCAAAACTGCTGAAAATTTACTCAGATTCTAGTTTTTCATTAACAGACATGGACTTCAGTAAGGAACGCTTTACATGAAGACCCACACAAGTTTCTGTGTACATCTTCAGTAGAATGTGCATGTCACTCATTAAATATTAATCAGAGTAAAAATGTTTTTGAACAGAAAAATTGTAGAGAAGAAAATAAAAAACACATTTTATGCTTAATACAGCATGTTCATAGCCTCTACCATTTTCAAGGTAATTAGACAGAAGGGAGGACTGGACTGATTTTGATGCAGTAAGTGAACGCCCAGAATTGTTTTTTGCAAGTGTACGAGGCCTGTTTGGAAAGTGTTAAGCCATTTTGAATATCTGGAGAACTGGTCACGTGGCCATGATGTAACTTGGCAGCCAATCAGAGGAGACCTTACTGTGCATATGTGAACAGTCATTCTCCCATAGGGCTAGTAAGTCAGCAGTAAGATGCCATTGACTGAGCTCGTGTACTGTGTGACCGTCATCTTCACAATGACTGAGCGAACAGATCAGCGAATCTGCATCAGTGCACATGCCCATTATACAGCTGTCGTGCAGGCTTTTTTGGCAAAACATCGCATCACCCAGGTCTGTCATTAACCCTACAGTCAAGATTTGGCTCCCTGCAACTTCTGGTTTTTCCCAAAGCTAAAATTGCTATTGAAAGTGAGGAGATTTGTGAATGTGATGGTCACACAGTACACAAGCTCAGTCAACGGTGTCTCACTGCCGACTGACTAGCTCCAGTGGAGAGTGACTCTTCACGGATGTGTGGTAAGGTCTCCTCTAACTGGTTGCCAGGTTACGCAAAGGCCATGCGACTAGTTCTCAAGATATTCAAAATGACTGGATACTTTCCATACAGGCCTCATAATTCTAATTTTTGTTTATTTGGTATATTATGGTGTGGTATGTTACATCCATTCCAAAATCAATTTTTGTGTTTAAAAATTGTTCGTTACTGTTCATACAGTAAACTTGTAAGAATAAATCGTGATCTCTCACTGTTATGTTTACCCAGCAGTTTGGTAGATGAATTGTTGTACTGTTGATGAGAATATAGAAGAACTTCATGGCAGAGTTCATTTGATATGGTTTTCTGGGAACATTGTCATGATGGAACTTTTACTTCTCACTGTCTTATAGGATTGCAGTTAGAATGGCAGTACAAGTTATATTTTGAATACCAGATACTGATGCTAGACAAGGACCAAGTGTGTAATAAACCTGCATACACACACATAGGCAGGAATTGGAAGCTACAACTTTGTAGTCTCATGTTGCATTAATGTTCACAGCTGTGATAATTCAGTGTGCATCTGCTCACCACCTCTCAAAATGTCACCCACACCTCTGCAGTTTTCTTCATGTAAATATATTACAGGAGATAGTTAAAAACTTTATAGGCGGTGCCATTCCTTAAGTGGTTAGATCTAGACTTCTTGTCTCATCCCCACAAAACAAAAATAAGCATAAAGACCCAGATTCTTGGGTTGAATCCTGGGTGATTTTTTCAAAATTTGTGATGGGTGAAGTGTCACTAAGTGGTTTTTTCCAAGTTTCTTACTCCCATTTGTTATTATTCCACCATGCTCTATACTTGCATATAGCCATTACCAGACTGTACAAAACCACATCTTCACTTTTTAAGTTGGGAGCTGTGTCTCTGACTCAGCATGTGGGTGATTTCTGAACAAGGAAGTGAAGCTTATTATGTAAAAGCTGTGTTAGGTAATAATTTCTGGGATTAAAAGAAGTGCATTTTTGGATTTGCATTCCATGTCTTACACATCATGATAAATGATTAATATTTAATCACTTTGTTTAGGTTAAAAAGGCACATGCAATTTGCGTCCATTAACTAGCCTGTGGCAAGTGAGCCAACATATTTCTGGAAACGTTGCATCTATACTCTCCTAAAGAAACAATTTTGAGCTTAGAGGAAGACCCAGAAATATTAAATTCACTGAAACAGTCACCATTCTGAAACCTGTGAATTTTTATTTAGTTAAAATCTGGTGCATGTTTGTAGTTTCAGTGTGACAGCTGAGTACGTGACAGGTTTCTGACTGACGATGATTTTGTCCAGTCTTCTGTGTATAATGACCAAGAAAGAAAATACAAACATTAGAGGCTTTTTAATAGCCACATAACATTAATTGTTAATGTAATGAACGTAGAATTGAATTAGACCATCTGAGCACTTTGCAGTTTAAGGTTGTGGCCTGTTTCAGCTGTAGCAGTCATCATGAAGCAATGTGGCTTTTATCCTGTGAGTAGACTTCACTGTATCATAGTTTGTTGTTGGCCCTGAACATAGTTGAAATGTTTTCCAGAAAGAGCAGAGTATATTTTGTGACTTATTTACAAAGGTCCCTCGCAGAATTGTACACTCTTTGTCGATAACTAAGCTGTTAGTATTTGCAGCATGGCGATGATGGATAAACAGCAGACCTGCCTCAGGCACAAGTTGTGTTTTTACAAACTTTAGCTGTGTGGTATTTTGATGGCACAATTAAAAAAATCTTGTGCAGCTCTTCTGGGGGGAGGGGGTTAATAATAATGATAATGATAGAGTACAGTGGGCTGAACGGACAGCATCTGACATGTAATTTCCTAATGCTTTGTGGTTCAAACATGTTAATAGTTAATACATCAACAGTTTACTTGTTGTCCCAAAAGGTGTGAGAGAGAGGTGACTGCCAGTCGCTTGTTCCAGTCTGTTGTTGACCTTATTTTAAATTAACCTTGCTGGTTCAGGGTTGTATATGTATGTATAATAAAATGTTTTATTTTTGTTGAAGTTTTTGTCTTGTTTGTTCCAATTTTGTTGTATGTTCAAGGTATCTTTAGATCTGTTCCACATTTCTTTATCCTGATCTGTGTTTTGGGATAAGAAAGAGATGCATAATGTTGAGCTGGAGTCTGATCCATCACTGTGTAAAGTCACAACCACATTTAAAAAAATTAATATTTTTAAAGTACATGCTCTCATGACGTTGCTGCATAGTATTAAAAGTCAAAGGAGTATCAGTTTAATATTTTATATAATTTCAAATATATGCTGGTGAGTGATGGATTGTTATGTCATTTGGTGAAAATACAGATATGCACGTGCGTGTAGATGTGTACATATGCATGACATTTTCAATTAAATTTGTATTAAATAGTAGAATGGCACTGTGTTCTGCCACAGGTTGAACAGCATACTGTTATTTGTAGACTGAAATAAAGTGAGGAGAAAGTGATACTCAGAATATAACTGGAAGGGTATGGCTGAATAAATAATTAGACTCTGATAATTGGCCAGTTTTTTTTTACGTTAGGCAGCAATTTGGTGAGTGTGCTTGGTATAGTGATTAGCTTACAGGCTGGATGATCTGGGGGTTTCAATCCTGGCAGGAGCAAGAAATTTTTCTCTTATCCAGAATTTTCAGACTGTCTCTGGGGCCCATCCAACCTCCTATTAATTGGTACCAAGGGCTCTTTCTCTGGAGGTAAAGATGCTGGGGCATGAGGCTTGCCACTCACCTCCATCCAGTGCCAAGGTTAAGAATGCATGGAGGTGTAACTTCACTTTGTGAATATACCCTCAAGGCATGTAGAGGTTGCAACTATACTTTTACTTTTTTTGTGAATTTAGGAACGAATGCATATGGGAGGGGGTTGTACTGGGATATGGTACCAGTGTTTGAACATGTTACAAGAGCAAAATCATGGATTTGTTGTTCTATGTTGTTTAGTGTATTGCAAACAGAGCAATTGAATTCTTGTAGTCTTGCAGAATGCTGTATTCCTTCATCTGTAATGACAGCCTTGTTCTTTATGTGTTGTGTTCAGAGACATAATTTGAATGTTATGTTATGCATATGAATGTTAGTATTTAAAAAATAGTTGTGATTATTGCCGTCCTTACAACTTTATTTGCTTTAACTAATTACAGTGTCACATTAAGAAGGGTGACATGTTTCAACCATATCAGGCAAAAATGTACATCTTAAAATGCAAAAAGGTTTGAGTTTAGATGGGGTGTTACAATATGATTAAGACCTGAATTGTGTCTATATTATAATTTACATTTTTGCTACAATTGATGGCCTGATGATGACTGATAGGGTTGAAACATGTTGCCATTCATAATATGACACTGTAATAGTTAAACCTAATGAAGATGCGATTGTGGTAGTAATCACCACTATTTTGTTGACATGATTTGAATTGGAGTTACATTTGTTAGGAGTTAGGGTATTTATTTAATGATGTGTTAAATACCATATTTATTAGAATATAGGCATTAAGGGAATAATCTCTGCATGTGATCTTTTGCTGTCATTCTTTATAGTACAGGTAAATGACTGGAGAAGAATTATTTTAAATTCTTAACCAATAAATGCATGATGCATTGTATGTTAATAAACCTGAATTTAAGTGCTTTAGTTGTGTTCCCTAAGGATTTAATCTTGATTTAAGACATGGCCATATGGATACTCTAAATAATGATATTGGTTAGAGCAGTAATTCAGTAGTAGTAGTAGTAGTAATAGTAGTAGTAGTAGTCATAGTAGTAACATCTGAAAAGTTACAATTTTAGTGCTGTTATTTTAAATACTTGTGGTGGGGGGATTTAATTTGTCATTGTACCCTTATACCATTGCAAAAAGATTTAGAACGACTGAGGTGAAGTTCTCTCATATTGATGAGTCTTCTGAGATTTGACACTTTGTAATTGGCAGAGATACCAGGTTTCATAAGAAAACTTTTGATGCTGTCTCTCAGGTACTGCAAAGATGGAGGTAACAGGTTTGCTGTGTAAGATTGGTACCTATGCCAAACTGTATGGTATCACATCCCAGAAGACTGTTAGTGTTTTTTGCATCCAAATTTGTATGATGTGTGTGTTACCAATAGGCTGCCATTACACATAACCTAAAACTTTCTACATAGAAACACTGCCATGATGTTTATGGCACCTTTGCATAGTTACATTAAATTATTTCAGGATAATAGATGAATCCACTTGTTTTTAATATTTTGCTAAATTATTGCCAGTGTTGAATGTTATGTGCTGATTATTTGTTTTGAGGCTTCCATGGCAACAAAATCCAATAAAGCTTCTTGGGCTGACAGCCATATCAAGGGGTTTACAATGTTCTATATTTCTGAATCTTGATTCCACCTTAACCATCTGAAGATGAAGACAGAGGTGGTCCCTGAAATGTCAGTTGTTTTGAGTCACCTGACGTGGCTGTCACCCAAAAAAGATTTTAGTAAGTACATACTGATGACAGATTTTTGTTGAGTCTGTTGCCCCCAAGTTGTAACAAGCATTTTCTTTTACTGTGTTGCATTTACAAGCTGTATCTGGGAAAACATACACAAAGTAAATCAAGTCTGAAGGCTGCTCGATTGCATGCCAAGCAGGCTCAGAGGGCAGGTAGAGGTATAGCTGTACTCATACTCGACCCTGGTGCTAGAAGGGGATGGGTGTTCATTGCTATGCCTCAGCTGCTTTACTCCCAGGAAGGAGACCTATTATACCTAGTACAGAAGGCTGGGTGGGCCTCATAGCTTGTTTGGATGAGTCTGGAAAATCTCACTCCCACAAGGGTTGGAACCCTGGACTGTCAAGCCCATACAGAGTTATAATATCAATTATGCTCTCCCACCTGTCACAGGACTGAAGGCAGTGATGATTATTTTTTATAAGGTCTTGGGCCATAGAAAACATTATGTACCCATAGTTGGTATGTTGTCCTTTGCCTATGATTCACCATCTGTGAACTCTTATTTATAAAAATTGAAGTGGGATAATTTTTACGATATACCTAACTGAACATTGATGTAGATTCCATTGTTCTGGGACCTTCATCAGAACTGCTGTGAGAACCTGAAATCTCATGCAGTATTGAAGTTGGTCTTAGTGTTGTAACCTATGGAAAATATTGATTAAAAGCAGATATTTAATTTGGTTTTCCAAACATGTTTTATGAGGTCAGTAAGACCCTTGTTTCATCCTCCTGTCTGTGGTATGGTACTTCTGTACCAGTCTGGAGGAGAGTTTACAAATATGTAATTGAAATATTTGGAACATTAACCATATTATAGACATGTTTCATTTAAAATTGGTATGTCTGAGTGTTGTATGACTTGTTCTGTGCAAAAATGGTCCTGAAAGCTGAAAGTTAATTTTCCAAGAGATTTTTGGCTTCCTGAAATATTGTAATAAATATGGTATATAATACTATGTGTACTGAATAACATATTCCTGTAAGCCACAAGGAGTGTCCAGAGTGCAATGCTGGCCATTGCACTTCAACTCCAAATGTTAGATGTTTGAAGCTGTTCTTTGTGGCTAGATTTGTCATGGTTAGGGTTACCAGACAAGTGGTTGTGACTTCTTTCTTAGCTTGGTTTCCAAATGAAAAACGGCTTGTATTTGCATACATGTGTATATGTGTGTGTGTGTTTCCCTGACTTTAATGTACCTATTGCCTCTCTTTTAAATTCATTTTAAAGGTTATGATGGTGGTGTGACGTACTTTTGAAGACTGATTTTGGATTCGTCCAGTGCCCCATTTTATTAAAACCACTTTGTTTTGAAGATGAATTCTGTTTTCATCTTCAGATGAACAGGATTAACACTTGAGTTCTCTTAGGTCTCAAGCCAGTTTTTGAAAATTATTGCTTTTAATAAACTGGGATGATGATGATGCAGTATTTACAAATGATCACCTAGTTGTTCTGTTATCTATGCTGAAGCTGTGGAAAGCAGTTCCATGATTGGCTCCCTCCACATGTCTCTGAAGCTGTTATGCTTTCCCCACCAGCTTACTTTCCTCTGTTCTCCTTGACTCATCTAGTCATTTTCTGCACAGTGGATGTTGGCAGTGATAGTCTTTGCTAAGCAGTAAGCTATGTGGGATTGTTGATAAACAAGATAAATCTACAGGGGAATACTATATTAGGCAAAGAAGGGGGGGAAGCCTTGACTCTACCTACCTTCCATGGCACTCTTGTGTGTGACCTGGGTGTAGCGAGTCAGTTTCATACAAAATTTGTTTATATTTAGCTTACTTATGTTTGTATCATAATTAAATTATACAGTACATTAGAAACCCTGAAACACTTATGGAGCTGTGCAACACCAAACTTGACATAAGAGTAGTTTATTCTTGCCTTTCCTTGTAGATGTATTTTTGTTTCATGCTTCATAAGGAGCTGCCTGAGGTCATAATACATGCAATCTACTTAATAGTGGTTGTTATTTGTTGCGGTAACCCAAACTTTGACACTGATAATGATGGACACATCATTTTGATAGTATCTACTATACTAATTCTTGGACATTTGATGCTTTAATAAGAGAAAAATACCTTGTGTCATTTGTTGCCAAGGTAATGGTAATGCCAGTAATGATTCACTTTTGGTGATGTAAAAATTATAAAAAACATTGTCATTTTATTACTCAGAATAAAGTTAATGAAAGATCGTGTTACATCCCTATTTGCAACCATTTTGTTTCAGTTCTGTGTGTTTTCCTTTTTAGTGATTTTTACTGGCAGTGTAAGCTGAATCATTATTGCTTGCCTTCAGTATTTATTTTAACTTTCCTCATGTGACTGACATGTTCTAAAGTTAATGAAGTTTGAAATAAAATACAAAATCATGAATGTGTATGGAACTGTATGGTTTTATTATACCACTATCTTCAGGTCCTTAAATATTGTAGTGTGTTACATGGCTTTGTCTAAATGTTACTGTAATGAGCTTGGATAAAAGGAACAACGTTGGCTGTGGAGCAAAGAGAGCAGGCATATTGTGTTCACTTGCCAGACACCGTATAGGTCTTACTGTCTGGAGACATTCAGGTCTCTGCCACCAGCCTGTGCAGGTCATATCAACATATGCACTATGAGGCAACATTAATAGGGGCCTACAGTTTGTCATACATCTTGTAACTGACAGTGGTCTGAAGCAAGGAGAACTTTACTGTAATTGCTTTTGAATGTACTGTTAGAAATGGTCAAGTAAACCAGAAGGGATTGAAATTGAATGGGACACGTCAGCTTCTGGTCTGTACTTATGATGTTAATTGACTCAGCAAGTGCATACATACTATGAAGAACATAGAAGCTCTGTTAGCTGCTAGTAAGGAGATTGGTCAGGAATTAAATACAGTGAAAACATATTTTCATGCCTCATCAACAGAATAAAGGGAGAGTCACAACATAAAAATAGCCAGTCAGTCCTTTGTAATGTGTTAAAGTTTAAATTCTGGGAATGTGTGCAACCATTAAATCCAGAATCTTTCATTGTCCTAATTGTCTAAATACATAACTTTGAAAGTTGGCAGAACTGTAATTTTGCCTCTTGCTTTAAGTGGGTGTGAATCTTGGTCTTTCACATTAAGGGAAGAACATAGGCTGGGAGTGTTTGAGAACAAGCTGCTGAGAAAGATATTTGGGCCTAAAGAGGAGAAAGTCACACAAGGGTGGGGAAGGTTTCATGATGAGGAGCTCTGTGATTCAAACTCCATACAACATAATATTTGGGTGATGAAATTGAGGAAAAGATGTGCAGGGGATGTGGCATGTGTGAGAAAGAAGTGAAATGTGTACAAGCTTTTGGTTCAGAACTCTGAAGTAAAGACCACATGGAAGACTAGTTGTAGGTGGGAGGATAATATTAAAAGGGATCTTAACTATATAGAATGGAATGGTGTTGGTTTTGATTCTGGCTCCAGATGGGGACAAGTGGTAGGCTCTTGTAAACACAGTAATGAACCTTCTTCCTCTTCTTTTTCTTCCTCTTCTTCTTCAATGGCAGTAGAGTCCACTGTGGGCCTTCACCTCCTTAATGACCTTCTCCCAGTCAACTCTGTTCTTTGACTTCTCTTTCCAGTTTGTAATTTTGCATTTATTCATATCTGTTTGTACACAGTTTCACCATCTGTTTTTTGGTTGTCCTCTTAGTCGAGTTCCCTGAGGATTGTTGTTAAATACTTGGCGGTATTGAACCTTCATGCACCATAAAATGTGGGGAATTTTTTGACTAGCTGGAGGCACTATTAACCTCTGAAGGATTCTGTTCCATTGAGTTATCTTGTAGCAAAAAAATGTATAAATTTTACCACCATTGCTCTGTTGTTATGTTGCTGATGTTAGACACCAAAGGGCAGTACAGCAAGTTCACGGTTGGTGAAGCAGGTGAAAGATGATGAGGCTGGGTGGGAGGTGACACATTCATCATTGCTTCACAGCACACATTTCTTCAACTTTCTGTCCATACACATTCTGTGGCATTATGAATATGTAATTTATTAAGTAAAAGAAATTTACTTCTGTGTTTAATTTTTCTGCATGAATTTGTGTAGGAGGAATGGGGATAAAGCAAAGTGAATTTTCAACCTTGGTGCTAGATGGAGGTGAGCGGTCACCTTCATACTGTGGTCATTTTACCCCAAGGGCCCAATAGGTAAGAGACAAATGGAGCCCAAACTGATTTGTACATTGTGATAAAGAAGAAGGTCTTGTCTGTCCTCAAAATTAAATCCTGGTTATCCATTTTATCTTCAAGCAGTGCCTGAGTTGTCCTGACTCATGAAATGATTTGTTACCGTCTTGAAGCAGTGCTGAAGCTAATTTTGTAAGTTTTGCAAATGACAATAGATGTCAGTAGTGATGTAAAATGTGACTGGGTCATGGGCTGGACAATCCAGGATTTGAATTGCGGCAGGGATAAAACATTTGTCTCTTCTTGAGTGTGTTCAGATTGTCCCACCCAACCTTTTGTTCAGTAGGTACCAAGGTTCTTTCCTAGGGGAAAAGTGACTGGGGTGTAAAGTGGGTCACTCACCACCGTCTAGTAGGAAGGTTGAGGAATAAGTGGAGGAACACCTCTACTGCTCTGCTGGTTGCCTTCATAGCATGCACAGGGACAACTTTGCATTTGCATTTATACTTTATTATTATTATTATTATTATTAT
>Ga0123354_10004335_pt1 | contig 20081 bp, 10 predicted proteins | sample TergutLab28metaG_2_FD_97872 | JGI IMG/M metagenome (GOLD analysis project Ga0123354, IMG submission 97872) | Labiotermes labralis P4 segment gut microbial communities from Petit-Saut dam, French Guiana - Lab288 P4 | ecosystem: Host-associated > Arthropoda: Insects > Digestive system > Gut ...
CATCAGGAGCTCACGACGATAGCGTTGGTTACCACATAGGCCGTCTGGTTCTCGAGTTGCTGCTGGTTGGAAGTTAAGTGCAGGCAGGATGGATGAGTGTCCGGACCGAAGGCTGTAACACGAGTCTGTCGCTTCGACCAAAAGGAGTACAGTAATTGCCTCTAGAACCAGCAGTCCCCTGCACCGCTCCAGACACGCCCACTCCTCCGCGGTGGGCTGTAAGATGATTGGTGAATGATGAACTAGGTATGAGTTGTAAGAGCGTCATTTTGGCCTAATGGACGTTTAATCCCAGAATTTACATGGAGAGGCTGTAGCGCTCTATGTAAAATGAAATGAATTGCTTTCATTTTCCATTTGATAACTGCAGTACTCATAAAATTTAAATAATGTTATTTGACATGCTCATATTTACTCTTTAACAATTCACCCTTGATATATGTCACATTACATTGGAAGCAATAAGTAAGTCTCATTCAACAAACATGCTATGCACATTACAATTAATTCTGATCTTGCATGTTGTCTTTCGGAAGTCATTGCTTCCCACATAGAATGGGATCAAAAGCCAACTTTTAAATTCATACAATAATAACAAGCAGTTTGTATTTTAACTGTATAATCAGGAGCTTCATAACGTATTCTGTTTAGTGAGTACATCTGGGGCAGGACGATACATTCTGTCTATGTAATTGTGTGTGAAATAAAAAACGCATGCAAAGGTTTTGTTACAAAAGCTAAGCAGAAGATGCTCCTTGGAATACATACGCATAGATGGCATGATAGCAAACACAACTGGACGTTTATTGTAATGTGAGAGGATTGATTGAATTTCATTGGCTTTTAAATCTGAAAACTTGGTCCGTCGTTATTTAAGTATCACACCAACAAATGCGCATATATATATTATTTAATAATCTAAAATTTACATAAAAACACTTAAAACGCTCCTACATGTTTCGATCATACGTTCATCCTCAGGGAGCACACATTGTTCCTTGCTAAAGTTATAATTTGAAATTTGAAAACACTAAGTGATTACTGCGTTATGTTACTTTGGTGCTGTGTCACCGAAGTAACGTAACGAAGTAATCACTGAGTGTTTTTAAATTTCAAATTATAACTTTAGCAATGAACAATGTATGCTCCCTGAAGATGATCGTGTGATCGAAACATGTAGGAGTGTTTTATTGTAAATTTTAGGTTACTAATTAACATACATGTGCATTTGTTGGTGTGATACTTAAATAGTTACAAAATGCACGGTGCAACGATAAAGACAATTGGTCCGTCGTGTTCCGTAAATGGCGTAGAATTTATTCGCCAGATGAGAGACTGTCATTTCCTCTTCCGCTGAGTTAGCAGCTTGGCTATTCACACAATCTGCTGGATATCTCTTTGCAGCAGACCTACCTACCTTAAGGAAGGCCCTGTCTCTGTTGTCTCTTTGCAGACTGTTTTTCTGAAGGGTATCACATCTTATGAAACCACCGTGAAGTATCCAAACATGTCGCCCATCATGTTGACATATTTATGTGAAGGAGAATGTTATAAGGGTGGTAAAGTTCTGAACGTGTGTTTAAGGGTTAATATATTCGGGTCAATCCAAGTCCCGGCCATACTAATTAAATTTCGTTGTTTACATATTTATTTTTTTATTTATGACTTTTTTACTGAAACAGTCACTCAGCCTGTAACGTCGTGTTGCGTGATGGTACTAAATGATTAACAGGAAAGTGTGTGGAAGTGGTCGCAGTTTAGTTTGAAGTAATACCCCGGCATATTAATGGAGAGGACTATGGAAATTTCCGAAAAATCTCAATGAGGATAGCCGACCCCGGATTTATAACTCGGGACGTACCGGAAACGAAGCATTACTGTGTAAATTTGATATGTATTGGACCGTGCATCATCTTGATAACTGAAGAATAAAATCCAACCAGATGCCACTTATTACATTATTATGCTCAGGTTATGCTCAACATGTTTCGGGCACCATTATGCCCATCATCAGGAGCTCACGACGATAGCGTTGGTTACCACATAGGCCGTCTGGTCCTCGAGTTGCTGCTGGTTGGAAGTTAAGTGCAGGCAGGATGGATGAGTGTCCGGATCGAAATGTAACAGTCTTCTGTGTACTCTGCAGCGACGTTTTGGCTTTTATGGCAGTTACGCCAATGCGAGTCCCCGGTTAGCATTTTAAGTAGTTCAAGTTCAAAACCTTGCACAAGATTCTTCCTCTGTTCTTCAGCACTTGTCAGTTTCCTATCTGCTTTAAACCGCTGCAGCTTTTAAGACAAAATGAAGTACCTAATAATTTTGCAGATATATATGACGGTCGAGGAAGTTACGAAATATTCCGCTCTCTAAATTTAATTTCAATTTATTACATGGAATTGTGTCTGATTTTGACTAGGAAATATCGAGACAGGGCTTTGAATCAGGCCATAACTACGTCCTGAATTTTGCCGTCTATAATCCATCGTTCAGCGCGGGGTATAAGGAGAGTGGACACAGCGTGTGGGCAGAACCGCGCTGCGCACATTTGTTGTGGGGAAAATAGGGCACTTGAGTTCGGATTCTCTGCCCCACTCCCCTCCCCGCTCCGTTCCTCTCGCTTAAAATGCATAAATTTCTGGACAGTAAACATTTACACAGTGCTTTGATAGCTTACGCTACCAGCTTCCGAGGCGGTTGAGCGAGTAACCAACAGCTTTTGTCCACGTGCGTTTTAATTCCTCAATATTCGGCAAATCCTTACATCCCCATACATTTAAGTATTTTCAATGGCGTATAGTAAAAAGTGCGCTTGGCAAAACCGCGATGGTCGAGACGTTACTGTACTGACAATGCACGACATACATTGCATCTCATTCCGTGCTACAGTTGGTTACAGGATTATGTTATATTACAATCTGTGCAGACGCGAGATATCTTAAGTAGTCTGACAGGCAAGTATATATACTCAGGCGGTGGCAATTTGTGGAATATGAAATCATCCCTTTTGCTCCATTCCCTATTGAAACTCGGTTTCTTTATGTGCCTGAAGTACAGCTGATCTCACTGGGTGCACAGTGGGCTGAGGAAAGGTGTCGCGTCATGGCTGCCTTTGATGTCGATTGGCTTGGAGTTCAGCCAGATAACACGGCTTCCTTGATGATGGCGCTTGATCAGGAAAACTTAGGAAGGAAACAGAAGAATTCAGACGGAAACAGTAATGAAAACTGAACTGTCGTGTATATGCGTGCATCGGCGCACATTACTTGTGTGTTTGGACAGATTTTAAATTCCTTCATACTCTTGAAATTTCTGGGGTTATTTTCACTGGAACAGTTCTAACAAAATTTACGGTAGAATTTGTGAGATTAGTGCACTAATTCCAACTTACTACTTTCTTGCTGCATTTTATGTTACGTCAGTTCTTCTGGAATATTATACCATGTCAAATAGTAAATGGTTATTGACGTTTTGAGGGATCCTAGTGTTTTCGCCTTCATGACAGAGAACATGCTCCCTTATGAGACTGCTGAACGCTGAAGACGAACGTACTGCACTTCTTCGAAACTTCGGTAACAATTTTAGCAATGGACACGACGTAACATCACGGGAGACTGGAATTTTAAGCAACACCGATGTCAGAATCGCAATTTTCTTTCTGATTTGTCACGAATTCAGATTGAAATTTGCAGTATTCTCATTGTAAAAGAAAAGGAGAAAAATTACTTTGACTTCAGGAACAAAAGGAACAGTATTACCAGCAGCAACATCAACAACAGGAACAGGAAGAGGAAGAAGAAGAAGAAGAAGAAGAAAAAGAAGAAGAACAACAAAACAACAACAACAACAACAACAAAAATAAAAATTGGGGTATATAGCTCTTTTCAGCTTTAAATACGATTTTTCAGGTTTTAACTAAAAAAAATCCTGTATCGTAAATACCATGTCTCTTTTTGAGTGAAACGTGTAAGGATGAAAGTGACCATTTAGGTTGTCTAGGAAGTGACAACATTTAGCGTGACTGGCGGGTAGTGCGGTTTTGAAAAAATGACAGCCGTCTTTCCTTAGGCTATCCTGAACTTGACTGTTTTGTTTTGAACGTGAATATAAAGAGAAAATTGAATTAAAACACTCGTACTAACACAGGTGTAATCAGGACTTTTTGTGGTCACTAGCCTGTATGTTACCTTTTCAGGCGCGTTAGCAAGGTTGCTAAGAGCGACTGTTAGCTTTTTCATGTCATCTGTCTGTCTGTCTGAACGTCCGTCCTTCCATCCATTCGCAAGAAGCATCTCGGCTCTCACTGGACAGGTCCACTGGGCGGATTTTCATGAAATTTGACAAGAGTATTTTTCGAATGTCTGTAGAGAAAATTCAAGCCTCTGACAAGAATAACCGGTACTTCACATGAAGAACTATTTAGTGTTTTAATAACGTCTCGCTGAGTTTTAACTAACATGAGAAATGCTTCAGGCAAAGCTGTACAGAAAATCAAAACACAAGAGAATTTTTTGAAATATTTTTTTACCCCGAAAACCGTGCCCTTAATTAGACAGTATAGAAAATTATGGTGGAATCAGAACCGCCACAGATAATGTAGTATGGTGCATGCCCTTACATGCTGGATCACTTAGGCTACAGAAATACACTTAGAATATATAATACTTATTTTTTTCTACGGTGACAATGGTTACGCGAACGCACTTCAAAGTTACTTTTACACACACAAACACACACACACACACACACACACACACACACGCATTGCCTGTCTTGTTTCATCATGCCTTCATATTTGTTTTGAATTAAATAATTACAATTAGGCTGAAGAGTTTTCTTAAGCAGATTGTAGAAGTGTGTCTGAATCACTTCAGCACGGGCTTCATGGATGTACGCTTGCAGAGATAAAGCTTAAAATGGAAACTGGGGAGCAAGCACACACTGAACGTGCAATTCAACATCCCACATTCCCCTTCACACAGCCAGCCCACAGAGTCCTTTATCCTGTGGGCTCTTTACAATACTTATTCATTATGAGGGTAAATGTTAGTGAACTTCATGGGCAGTTTAACAATTGCATATGTTTTGCCGCTGTCATGTGAGAATATAGGGACAGCGATATGTTAAAGTGGCTTCTGTTTGTCTTTGGCTTTTATAACGTGTAATTCAGTACACGGAGTACAGTCACTGAGAGATTACTAATAGATCAGATGTTCATAAATTACCCACGTTTCTTCAGCGCAGAGCTTCATTAATCTTTTCATTAAACTCGCCGTTCTTTTGTGTCGTGAGTTGATTAATCCAGCGCACAACCTCGCATAAAAATGAAGGTAAAGTTGTCCTTGTACACAACTTGAAGGCATATGGAGAACTGAAGGTACAGTGCCAAGCATTCTTACTGTCAGCTGTAGATGGGGGTGAGTGGTCAGCTTCACGCGCTGCCAGTTTTACCACGGAAGAAGGAGGCCGTTTTAATCACGGGAGAGAATGTGTGGTGGACCTCTGATGTGGTCTGGAGGTTTTGGAGAACAGAAAAATACCTTTCTTTCGACGGGGATCGAACAAGTAGTTTTCGGTCGTCCAGCCCGTAGCCTAGTTATCCAGGTTTATTTTGTTTTAAGATCCATTTTTGTATTACTGTCCATAATTACTTTTACTTGATAAACTAGCCTCTTTCAGGTTTCTAGCCTAAAATTATGTACATTCCTCACGTGTACCAGCTGTGCCACGTGTTCTGGCCATGTCTTTCTCTCTTTTTCACCCCAATTGATATGAGTAGGAGTAAAATTAAGAAACGTGTACCTTTGTAAGGTAATCCAGTCTCCCATAACTCATTCATTCTTAGCTTCATGTATTTCTACCTCTTCCTTCTTAGCTAGAAGTATTCCAACTGCTGATTCTATATCTGGATGAATCAGTAAAATTAAGCTAGTCGCAGAGGGCGCATGCTGTTGGTCAGCTTGCAATCTGTAACCACGTTCGGAATGTTTCTTGAGACCTGGGTTGTATGTTGACGTTGTCCCCTTCAGCAGATATCCTGTGATTTACTAGTCTGTTGTCCATGAAGCCCTGTCCAGTGTCTCAGGATTTATAGCTCCAAAATTAGTTGTAAATTTTGAGAGTCCTGGCTGTCTAATCCATGAAGGCTAAAGAAGAAGTAAAATTATTGGTTATCTAGACGTTGGGGTACTATGCCTACGTCTATTGTTTACTTCCCCGTCGTCTCAAAGTCCAATATGGCTGTAAAAGAAAGGAAACAAAGCCTATTTCCAACCATGTGATGAATCTTCTCTACTTTGTCGATGGACAGCATAATTCAACGGAAGGAAACAGGAGCTGTAGTCTTCCTCCTTCTTGACAGGGGTTGACAGGAGAGGGTTGAACTTAATTCTGTGTTGTGAGGTGAAGTCACCTGTGAGTGTAGAAGAGGGAGATGATTGTAGCGGTGCGCACCGTGGTGATGTACGCGGATGTGTGACGCGTTAGCTGAGTGCACGACACGAGAGAAGGAATTGTTGGGGATAGGGCGCACCAAGAATTCATTTAGACATCTTCGTGTGCACTTTAAATGACTGGCGGTAACGCAGACTATATACCATCGTCGGTGGAAGGATAATTGGTAACAGTGAATTTTTAATGTTGTGCGAGGAATCGTTTATGTCTAATCTCCCGGAATTTTCGTGTTGGCTTTCAGAAAGTCACCGAAAACCTCAGTAGGAGTAGAGATGTCCAAACGACTACCTTCTGGACCAGGGGAGAAGGGAATAAATTATACTTCTACCTGGAATTGAATCCCCATTCCCTTAGCCTCCAGCTCGTAGCCGATTAAATATTCAGGCTGGGATTCTTCCTATGCACATAATAAGTGTGTGATTTTTACTCAACTAAAGGGCTGTATCTAATTTTGTTTCTTTCTAATCAAGATGGTATATCTATATTTGTGTATATATATTTATATAATACCTTTGAAATGTATTTAAAACGTAGAGGTATGTAGTTTTCTAGGTTTTCGCTCTTCTCAAGTGTTACTAGCGTGTGTTGATAGTTGTTTTCCGACGTTTTGGTACGGTCTATCGGTCCCATATTCATGGGACAGACAGTGCAAGAAGAATGGGGAATTTGGGGGAAAAAATCTTTACTCACTGTTTGGTGTCTTTTACATATAGGTCATCAATACCAAAAGATTCTCCACGCCATTTATCACGTGACATATCTGTGGAGGAATCTGTGTTTGTTAACACCCCACACCAAATTTACGCCTGGTACTTGAGCCCATAGTGGGAAAAGGCTTTCACGTAATAGTCTGAAAGTAGTGACACTGTAGGGCGCACTGTGTATTGATGTCTCAAGAGTGTTGATTCGAAAACCATAGCCTTCCGGACTCTTTGAGCAGCTCCATATTCGGAAGAGTATACGTACACTTTCTCAAACAAATCCTCTTTGATCCGACTGCAACTATCCCGTTCGACCAGAAGCTTTGGGAAAAGGCTGGCTTTGAACTACACCAGCTATCATTAAACCTGTAAGTGTAGACTGTTGACTGTATTTGATAAATGAAGTCTAAACTTCGCACTTAACACCGAACGTCCCTCTTCATCGTATTCGGGGTGCCGGGTTTATGTTTTGCCTCGAAGGTTAGCTAACGCGAGTGGGATTTGCTTCAAAAAACGTTTTAAAAGACCAACCAGTAGACTTTGATTTACGGACGTAATTTGCTTAGTTTTTCATCTAGTTACTCCAGAAAAATAAAAGAATAACTTGGAACAGACTGGTCAGTTACTTCCTTACATGCTGTTATCTTTTTAAAAAGCATTGAATAATCCGGAACTCCAAAAATTAATTTTTAAATTCCTTAAACACTTTCACAGTAAGCTTTCTCTTTGATGCTGATGTCAAGAACATATGAAGCCTTTAAAGTGTGGAGGCTCTAAAGTACCGCCAGTTGTAATATTTTAATTGTTAAACTTGGTGTTACATGTCGAATCCGCATTTTTCCCGCGCACAAAATATTTGTGCGTTTCGTTTGATTCGCTGGAAAACACATCACGATGTTACTTTTCTGTATGATGGAGTCACGATATATTCTCTGCGAAGTAGGATCTGAATTTGTAAACGCAATTGACATATATTTCGTTCCTTAAATCTCTTAGAAACTTTAACAGGCTTGTTACACAAATCGGCACAGAGGCGGTGTGATCTGGACCCGGTCCAATAGGCGCTCCATATTAACAAAAGTACGAACTCCTAACCAAAGCCTGTAGGATTGAGAAAGAATTATCTTTCAGTAATTATTGAGTCTGGATAGTACAACGACATACTTAATGGCCCTGTTGAGATGCTGAAGGGTTTCAGCATTGTCATTGGCGACCTGGAAAATATATGAATGAAGCTGTCGTGGCCTGTTTTAAGGCAATGATTTTACCCTAGCAATTATTTGGAATAACTCTTTTGAAAACAAAAGAATCTCAGTCGGGACGCGCGGCCTGTAGTTTGGGATTAGAACCTAAGACCTACCAAATGTGAAGCAGTTAACAAATTTATTTTTTGAAGAGTGTTAAACAATTGTTTTTAGCGGACAAAAAGTTTTTTCCCCCTGGGAGGTAAGAACTGAATTTTTATGTTCCACCGCTCCACACTTAACTTCGTATTCATAATTACACTTAAGAGGCAAAAACAGTAAGAGTATGGAAACTTCCGACGAATATAAAGCTGTGTTGGAAACTGGGAACATCAAGAAGCAGCAGTTCGGTATTCAGAAGTTTAATTGCCTATTGGTGGAGACGCACTGCTTCACTGCAGGCAGACACTGTTGAACAGGAGGAATAACGGAGTTTCTTCAGATCTACTGTTTTAAAATCAAGCTATTCGTAGGACAGTACAGTAAGTACAGTACAGGCTGACATCTGCTTCATATTCCTCTGCCGAGAACAGACAGTCAAGGCGGATGTCTGATATTGCTTTGCCCCTAACAAACGCCCTTCGTTGCTTGACACGTGCGTGACACCCGCTGTACTGTATTGGATGCACTTGTTTCTGCTCTCTTCTTAATGTTTTACTGTCTCATATGTGTCGCTGTCTTTCTCACACTTTTGTCCCACGATATTGAGCAGCTTTTCTCATTCCAATGTCAAATTAGTCTATAACCTCTTTCTTCCTTTTTCTTGTTATTTTGCTTCCTATTAGAGTGTACAGCTGCCTGGTGCGTTTATGCAATTTACTCTTGTTTCTTTTTTTGTCGGACGGTTTCCAATGATGTAAGCTACATACCATCCAATAGCAGGACCCCATGGGTTTGTTTTAGTGGAAGTGGTGCAAGTCGACTCAGTCGGTAACGCTTCTGACTTGTATTCTCGACATTCTCGGTCCCAATCTATGCAGTGGCACTGACAATCTTGTCAGATTTGTGTAGTGTTTAATCACGTACAGGGAATTCATTAATAGTGTTAGGATGATTGCTTCCATATGCGTAGATAAGTGAAAATCGTTTTTGATATTTTTGGCATAGTGGTTGAGCTACGGGCTGAACAGTCCGGCGTTCAATTCTCGTCAGGGAAGACGGATTCGCCTGTTCACCAGACTGGCCCTGGGCCCCACACAGCCTCCTATTCGTACCGAGTTCAAATCGGCAAGAGTGCGACACTGGTCACTTCACTGAACTCTCTCTGCTACTGAGGTTAAAACTGCACAGACATACACATCGTTTCCTCTTAATATCTTTATGGCTTTCACAGGTAAAACTGCACTCACTCACAGAAACCTGCAGAAGGTGAGGCTGTGCATTAGGTCTAAAACGTTGGGCGATGTGGCGGTTTGCTACGGTACATTCAGTGAAGTGTTGGACCGAAGCAGCAACAAATATGTCTCTCACGAACTAATGAAGTCTGATTAAAAAAAAGGCAGAATTTCTGAGAAGAATTTAATGTGACGATATTTTCTTAACATCTTTCAACCCTAGAGATAACTGTCTGTAGAGTACATAATGTGTACTTCTACATAATTCTGCAAATTTTTGCAGCAATTTCTTATCGTCGCCACTAGTTTAATTGCTAGCTTGTTAATATTACATACAGATTCGTATTTAGGAGTTTTCTACAGTCAGATTTTTACGTAGGCCTGCTTAACTTCAGAGGCTTATTATTTGATGCTGTCCGTTTGTAAGACAAATAAGAATTTTTATTGGACGCCTTGTTTTTTATGGATTGCAACAAAGAATTAAAAAAAACTTCAGTTTTAAGGATGTGTGCTGCTAAAAATATTCCCGGAACCCTCATTGTGCCTGGGGTGTTGCCACCACTTCGTAAATCTGTAGCATAATCATGTTAGTAAGAATAAACTAAATAGTACGATTCTGAGTGACTTCTAATGATGCGATGTTCATATCAACTTTCATTCAGGTCCCACAGTTGCTTCAGCAGCTATGCATATGGGACAGACATAGGCATTAATGCATGGGCGCGATTCTAAAATAATAAGTTCGATTTATATGTCCCATGTTAGGGCATTAAGTACAGCATTAAGGTGTTGTATTAAACTTTGTGTACTGTTATTTTGTATTGATTTTATTTTTGTTATGACAACCTGATGATGGTCATAGAGGGGACAGAAACATGTCGGTGAATAATATGAGATAAAACATAATTTATTGGTGTGCATTTGTTGGCTCATTACGTAGTATTAACGTGATTGAACTTTTATGGATGTGCATTTGTTGGCTATGATGTAAGTATAAAATGAAATCCCTATTTTCTATCTTAAGGAGCATTATCTATCCCCTTTGTGTTTATTAGAACATAAAGGAACAATTACGCACAGGCATAGCAGTCATAACACAACTATATTTGCAATTATACATAATCTATCAACTACGTGTTTCGGCCATTTCTGATTTGGCCATCATCAAGTTGGATACAATTATCAGAGAAACTATATAACATAATCTAATACATACAATCGACAGTGTCAGTGTAAGTAGAGGGAGACGAGATATCGTTTACAAAAGGTTTGGGGGGCACGTTTAGAAGAGCCAATTTGCAACTTCAACGAGAGAAATGTGTCTTTGCAAAAGACAAGTTTACATACTTAGGGTTTGAATTATCTTACCGCGGTATTGAAGCGTCGCCGGATAAGGTGAAAGCAGTGCAAGATTTCCCAACACCCCAATCGGTGAAAAATGTTAGATCATTCCTTGGTTTAGCGTCTTTTTACCGCAGAATTGTGCCTCACTTTGCTGACATTGCAAAAGCTTTGGCACAGCTAACGAAGAAAGATAAAATATGGGATTGGAACCAGGAATGTCAGGAGTCATTCGATAAGTTGAAGGGCAAATTAAGCAACACCCCTGTGTTGGCATTTCCAGATTTCAAAGTACCATTTATATTGACGACTGATGCTTCAACAGTAGTACTGGGTGCGGTCTTGTCTCAAGTGCAGGAAGGCATTGAGAGACCCATTTCTTTTGCAAGCAGGCAGCTTAATAAAGCAGAGAGCGCCTATTCAGCATCAGAACTAGAGACTTTAGCAGTTGTGTGGGTTACAAAGTACTTTAGGTGCTATTTATATGGGGAAAAAATTTTAGTGAGAACCGACCATGCAGCTCTCAAGTTTCTACGAAATTTTGCACGTGCCCCCCCAGACCTTTTGTAAACGAGATCTCGTCTCCCTCTACTTACACTGACACTGTTGATTGTATCGTATTAGATTATGTTATATAGTTTCTCTGATAATTGTATCCAATCTGATGATGGCCAAATCAGAAATGGCCGAAACATGTAGTTGATACGTTATGCATAACTGCAAATATAATTGTGTTATGACTACTATACCTATGCATAATTGTTCCTTTATCCCTCTTTTCTAGTCATTGAAGTAAATAAAAAAAGGCGGACGAAGCTGTTATTCCTTTTAACAAAATCAGCCCCAAGAAATTAGTAAGGGAACAGTTTCTTTAGTGGTTACCGAATATATTTGTTTAAATTTTACTACAGTACTGGAATTTTAATTTCTTCACACAAGTGTCAGTATGTGAAATGCTGTCAAGGCTTTATTTCTGATTGGAATATTTCGTAGAAGGAGCAGAAGACTTATAGGTCTATAATTTCCAAAAAAGGAACGAATTTCTGTTCCTAAATATGTGATACGGAAAGTCGAAAAATGACGTCTAGACTTTGTGTTGGCTATGTTAACGGTGAGATCGCGGGGACAGTAGTAAAGCATGTGAGTACTTATTGACGCTATCTTCAATGAGCCACTACTTTGGATGCAAAATTTACCTGTCCTTATCACCGCATAATTGCTACTTCGGGACGGACATCAAGTTAAATAATTATGGCAAATTGAGTAGGTGAGAGGCAGAGGTTTATGGCTTCGAAAATAATTCCATCGTCATGGTCTTAAAGAGTATTCGCTCAAGCAAACTGTAAGTCGGTTTTGTTGCAAGAATGACACTTAGTGGTTCCACAAGGAGTTATTTTTGGTTTACTCAAGTTGCAGGAATACATAAGTGATAGTTGTATGCGATTCTGCTACAGCCGTTCGGTTTCTCGTTGTACGCGGCGATGTGCTGCCAAGTGTCTGCCCACGGTAACGGCCCTTAGCACTAGAGGCACGATGACCGACTTACTGGAAATGTGAGAACTCGCGTCTTCGGTCTCGTCAGTATGTCGTGTTTCGGAAGTCACATTTCTAACAAATGTATATTGAATTATGTGACTGATCAGGCAACGAATGAGGTCTTTCTGTCGTTGGCTGATCTCTCTTTTCTAGACTATGTTTCTCATTCCTCAGTGGTTAAGAATTATATTAAAAAAATTAAACGCTTTCTTGGAAACAGAACTGCCTCATCTAGAGACGCTTGAAAAGTCACTTAGGACTTCGGAGATAAGGGTTGGTAGTCCAACATACTCTAAAATTCGGGAATATTAAAATTTTCGAAAAGAAGTTTGGTTTAGACCGTGTGTCAAGTCCAAATGGTCCGATTTCACTGAACAAACGGCGTAACTGTCATATTTCTGAAATGAAGCAAGGGAAGCTTGAAACATCACGAGGTGTCCACCGATTTAGGATGAAGGCGCAGCTGTATTGGTAAACACTTGCGTCTCCGAATTTGTGAAAATCGAATTTTAAAATTCTTAAATTTGTATATACAGAAAAAGAAATAACTTGCCTGGGACTTGAACAAGACGATGCGCTATATTCTGTTAACAGCCTGTTCTGGATCGTATAACATGGACCATCCAGTAAACAATAGCATTCATTATGTGAGAAAAATTATCTCCTAAATTGAATGTCATAATGAATTATGACAGGGATGAAAAACTTAACCCGTGTAATCGATTCCTACATAAAAAAGAGTGGTATTGTTTAGTATGTAATTTGTAACGTCGAGAGTTAAACTATGGTGTGCAGAATTATATCTGGTGGGTTTACTTAGCAGGAGGGAAGCGTAAAGAGCGCCTGTAATTCTTACTCACTAATATAAGAGACTGAGAAGGGCTTTCTATTAGCTGAAGTTTCTCTATATATCATCTTATTATCAACTTCTAAATGGTAAAGAACAAAAAAATGTAAACACGTGTCATAAATTCGTGTGCTGTGGGTATGTCATGGCAGTTTAACAACATCTTGCTGGTGATCATGAATTATGAAGGGAGAAAGACCTGGAAGCATGCTTACCGTGTGGTCGACTGTAACGCATCATAACCACATTATACTGCAGTGCCTGAAGGAAAGGACGATGTTCCACTTAGAGAATCGATGATTGCTGGTTACTGGTTACTGGTTACAGATCGTGTTTTTTTTTTTTTTCGGATTGTGTCCGCTCGGAGAAAGATTATCATGATTGAGGGTTTCGCAGTTTGTCTCAGAAATTGCAAGCTCTTTTCCTTGCATTACTTCATACAATTTTCCTTTTACGTAATTTACAATTCATATTTCTAACTTATCTAATTAATACCCAGTGACGTAGATAATGCACAAAATGTCTTCTAACGAGTGTAAGATATTTTGTAAGTTGATGTTACGGTGACTGCCTAGACCTGTATTCGTGAGTTAACAGTTCGAATGCCGTCCGTGAGACCGCTGAACTACGTTAGGGTTTTGTAATTCCCCTCATTGTCTTCAATCAAGCTGTGGGATTCTTTTTGGTATATTGAAATATTCAAGGTCAACCTGATTTCTTGTCTTTATACCATTCATAAACGTACTTCTACCTTACCGCTACAAATTGCATGCCTGTGCTGATACAGCGTCGCAGAACACCTAACAACGAATCAGTAGAAAAGTACTCTTTTGGAAGTTAGCCTGTATTTGAAAAAGTTTAATATAGGCACTGGTTTTGTGTGGGAGGGAGAAAAATAACCTGCCACAAACAGAAGTAGGCAATTTTCTTCTTTGATCGCAGAAAAGTATTACGATTCTTTGTGATTTGTTGTTCAGGTTTATGAGTAGAATTGCGCGTCTCTTTTATCGCGGTGTTCTAAGACAAGAGAAAATTCGTTTCACGTTTTTACGTAGATTTTTTTTTTGTTATTTTGAGGAAGTCGACGGAAGAAGGAAGCTCGAAAACAAAGGAAGACGGCAGTAAAGGAGTATTTGGCTCTTGTTCAAAGTGTATCAAGATTTGGGACTGATGATGGTGGTGGTGGTGGTGATGCTGATGATGATGTGGAGTCTGTGACGACATCAGGCAGAAAGTGAGTCATGTGCAGGGCCTCCCTCATTTGCATGACAGTGGCAGATTGGAGCCACGTGCTAGAGTGTAGAAAATTTGTGTGACTTGGCAGTCAACTGTGATGCGAAACCGACGGTCGATTTTATGACGCTGGCCTTTTCAAAAGAATAACACTACCCGTGTAGTGCTGTGTGTGTCTAGCGTCTTTACAACCACATTTTGTAACTTCCGTTAAGTGGAATAAAACGTAACGACGCTGGAGTTCTGACCACTAACAGCCAACATTTGCTTGTGTCTCGTGCAGAGTTGACAGTTTTGTTTCACAACAAATTGTTAAAGCTGTGCCTGTGAGTATGGGGTGGAACGTCTTGGAGTAACACAATTTGCGGGTCATGTAAATGTAATTTCACGAAGGTTAAGTAAAGTTTCCTCTGTGACTAAGCATAATAATTCACACATAGTCGAGTTCCGATAATGAGGACGCTCTGGTCTTCGCTTCGAGGAATGCCCTCCTCTAGTTTCATCTACGTTTTCGGCCGTTCTGACTGCGATTTCGGTGGCTGTGTTCAGCCAGGCGAATTCTATACCGGTAGGTTAAATAGGCGAATTGAGTTGACATTTATGTCTGATATTAGAATGGGTACCTAACTGCAGGGGACCGCGGTAGCACTGTGGTTAAGGTGCTGTGCTACAAATTGAAAGGCCGCTGGTTCGATCCCAGCTGGTGTCGGTGAACTTTTCATTGACATATAATCCTTCCGATCGCACTATGACCCTGGGGTCGACTCAGCCTCTAACAGAAATAGGTACCAGGAGTATTTCCTGGGGGTAAAGACGGCTGGTGCATAAGGCTGACAACCTACCCCATCCTGTGCCGTTCTCACAAAATATGGGAACCTTAACTTCCTGGAACCCTCTGGGCCCCTCCGGGCCTGTAACGGGACTGCTTTACCTTTACCTCTTACCTTACTGCAGGAAAAATGATCATATGTGGAAGGGGGTCTTTCCTTCGAATTTAGGAAATATTATGGGTATGTTTTTAATACGTACGATAATGCCTTTTTCGGGATAGGCGCAAGTAAAATTTAAAGTGTAAGGTTTTGTTTTGTGAAGGAAGTACATAAGAAAATAAATGTCTTTTGACAAGCGAAACTCTTTTATCTGGAAGATACGAGTATATTCTGACGTTCTGAACACATCCGCAGAGAGGCAGCCGGTTTTTCTGAAACGTCTACTCATATCTACAAGACTACGCTGCGTCGTGTATCAGAAGACGGTTGTCTTCGCTGTGATGATACGCGTCATGAGAAACAGTTTGGCGCGACGTGAAACGGATTTATCTGCTCAAGTAGATAACATTATGTGTGACACAGGCTTTCGGGATGGTTGTGAAGCTTCAGATACTGTAAATGCGAACACCTTCGTTTGGTATGTTGAGCGTCTACTGATAATCACACGAAGTTTCTGGTCCATGGCCTCATTCGTCAGTAAGGATACACCCCTTCTTGGATGTGATGCTGTGTAGAGTGGTGAACAGTCGCCGACATTTTGGAGGATCGTGCAGTCTCCACATTCACGGTCAAGCAGTCCAAGGAGAGATTTTCTGGACTCCGGAATCAATACAGTCGTCCGGCATGTCGGTAAATGTCTGGCGGTCGACACGGCGTAACATCTGAGGAAGCCTGACTCTATCAACAACGCTGTGAGAACTTCTGATACCGCAAAATTTTAGTACTGCGACAGTTACAGTTCTCTTGTGTCACTTCGTCTTGCACAGTTATCTTTGTGTGGCTGACTTCGTGACTGGGTATGAAAGTGCTCATTCACAGATGCCAAACGGCAATAAACTTCGTAGTTTGGGAGGAAACGCAAATAAAAAAGAATTCAGGCTACTGCCTAATGTACACAAGGCGTTTTCTCTTCTGCGTTGTTACGCAGTGTATGTTGATAGTTGTTTACCGTCGTTTCGAATAGCCTATCGGTCCAATTTTCAACGCTCAAGCAGTCCTTGACTTCTTAAACCTTGAACATCCCATTTCTAGTAGATCGCTTCCGAGACGTTGTTAAACAAATACCAACCTACGCTGCCTAACAACCCAGAGGAGCGAAGAACAGAAATGAAAATTTCACGTGTAAGCAAATATTTCGGCTTTACTTTGAAAGTAATGGGTAAGTCCCTTGGCAAGTAGAAGCAATAGGAACATGGAGAACAGCGTAAAATTAATTTTGTTAATGAACATGCTAATTTTTATCACAAAGTTCTCCAGTTATCTCCTTCCATCGACTGTCTTTAACGAATTTACTGTTGTAGATTTTGAGTTGTAAATTTGAAAACACTATCGCTTAGGCACCAAAATTATCAGCTTCTATTTCTCTATGGTAAACATAATTTAATTCCGTGAACCCCAGCCGTATGTGTTTTATGTAACTAATATACAGCCTAGGTGCAGCTCCTGTGCAAGTCTCGTGCTAAGCGGAAAGCGCCGAAACGCTTAGAACAACACTGTGTAGGCCACAGATCTCCCGAAATTTGCTGTACCTCGCTTGACACATAGAGATGTATTATCCCAGGGAAGGGCCACTTCCCGTGGATAGTCAGAATCTCCGAGCGGTAGGGAATGTGGAGGAGACGAGCGTAGAAATCCGCACATTACTTGAAGTACCGCAGTCAGCGCGGAGGATATTGTGTAGCTGATCGGTTGTTGGTTGAGATAGGTGTACAAGTTGTGAGCAGGTTGCTGGAATAATTCTGACACTTTTGTAATTGTGATTGTGTTCTTGTTTGTGCCTCTATGAGGATGGCCAAATCAGTTGCCGAAACATGTTGGAGGTTACCTTGAAATTACATTATATCTTATATTTTTGTGCAATTTTTCATCATCATCATCATCATCATCATAAACATTACGGACTGGACCCTTTGATCCGTTCCGTCTCCAGCTGCTCGCGCCAAAGCTTCTTCGGTGTTCCAATTTTTCTCCTTCCTTGTGGTCTGTAGTGGTATGATTTCAAAGGGATTCGGTTTTGTGGCATTCTTTGCAAGTGTGAAAGCCAGTTCCGTCTGTATTCATCTATCTTGTCTAGTATGCGTGTAATCCGTAGTTCACGGCATATGTAATCATTTGTTTTGTGGTCATAAAGGGTGTAGCCTGCCAGAGATCTCAGTAACTTCATTTCTGCCTCTTCAATTCTTCTTCTTTGTAAGGCTGTTAGAGTCCAATTTTCTGACCCATATAAAAATGTAGGTAAAACTAGTGTATTGTATATTTTCAAAATAGTTTCCGCTCTCACTTTCTTAAAAATAGTTCTCTTAATAGTACCTATTAATTGTAAAATGTGCATTTGTTGGTATTAATAATGTATTCATTTACTGAGCGTCCGAAGTGGACATTAGGCAATTCTTATTTCATACGAACCGTCCGATACAGTTGTCCTATCACTGCTTTTTCAACGCTACGTGGTTAAGGGTTCACATGTTTTTTTATGGTTAAGTTCAGCCACGTGCGGGTCACAGTTACCATTTCACCAATATAATCTGGCCTATATCACAGTCAGGACTGGTGGTAGAGGAGTGTGGATCGTTGATTGGCAGGGGAAACGACCCAGTCCCATTGAGATTTCGTCAGTCACAAACTGCGATGTACTGTGCCGGGTTTTTAACGAGAGTACGTGCGGTAGAAACTCAGCTCATGGAACGGACACAGCGATGTTAAACAAACGAGAAGAGGAACTTCTGGACTTGCTCTATATAGAGGAATACTGCTCGGAGTTCATTTTTCATGAATCGAGTGAGCAAAGTTGAGCATGGGAACGTGCTCTATCGGAAACAGATGCATGTGAGGGAAGAATGGATGGCACAACGATCGTAGCAAGGCTTTATTCAGTATCTGAGGGGAGCGGAAGGGGAGGGGTGGGGTAGGGGGATACTCTTCAGCAGGGTGATGAGGTGGTAAGACTTAGGGGAGAAAAAATGGTAAGAACGTGTACTGTAGTGTCCTGTGTTGCGTACTGGCTTTAAATACTGTGACAACAATAGTGTATTATAAATTGTGTTCCTGGTTTGGAAATGAAACACATGAGCTTCGGTAGTACAGGTACAAACAGAACCGAGTTTAAAGTATGGGAGGTTATGAATGGTAAAAAGGAATAAAGTAATTAAGAATGTACGAAAAAAGGAAATTTCAGAAGATTTACCAAAGGCAGAAGTTTTGTTTTTAAAGACATGTAAAAAGCAAATTTGCATCCTAAAAAGAATGAGCGACAGTTGCGCCGCGCTGGTTTTTAGTCGGTTATTTTCGGGGCCAGCATATCTCTCTCAATGTCAAGGGTAAAACGGTCCAACAAGACCCTTGAAACCTGGAAGAATACCGGGGTGCTGATAAGTCCTTAGCCCGACCAGGAAGGAAACAAGCTCGGAAGCATATAAGGGACTCGCGCGATTTCAACAACATCAAGACGCGAGATGTCATCATTTTTATTTTGCAAGACAAGACGCCGAAGGAAATTTACGCCATTCTGGCAGAAACATTAGCTTGTTTCCCTCATGGTCGGGCTAAGGACTTTTCAGCATCCCTGTACATTGTCCCGAAAGGTCAGTAACAAACTGTGAGACCAAGGCCTCCTAACATCTCATAAGAGGAAAGATCTCAAATACAACGCGACGGAAGCCTAAAACCTCGCATGGCAACTGTTTACCAGTCGACACGGCGTAACATTCTAGAAGACTTGAATGAAACAAAATGAACTCATTTGTTTTTACGTTGGTACACACTTTTCATCTCTATCGATTAACGCTGCGAATCTAGTTTAAAGAATAACCATAAAATACGAATCAGTGGTTTGAATTTCCGGTTTTACGTAGTAAAATGTGCGTAGGTTTCATAGCCCTGCGGGCACCATTTTTCTGTCCTACTATTGCAAACATATCTCACTAAACAAATACATACACAAAACCCATTATAAGTTGTAATAACAAAACATGATCCACTCACGTGTCTTCACTGATACTGTGTGCTGGTTTGTATATTATTTATAGAAAATTCTGTAAGTGCAGTGTTTACATAGTATGGAGTAAAACGGAACCTACTGGAGACGGCGACAGAAAAATGTAGGAAAGCGGAAGGTAACACTAAGACACATTTCGCGGAATAGATCTTGATTTTTGTACCGTATATTTTGTGGAATTTTATTATATTTGTCCAACAAGTACACAATATATATTAATAATATCTGTTTCTGAAACCACTCCTACATTTTTTGACGTTCTGTTGACCGTGCATCTCAGTATATTTATCTCAGTATTTAACCAACTTGATGCACAAAATTTGTTTCACAATAAGTTTTATTTCATGCCTCTACATGTTTCGAGAACATGTGCTCGAAACGTGTAGAGGCATGAAATAAAACTTATTGTGAA
>Ga0123354_10004336_pt1 | contig 20079 bp, 13 predicted proteins | sample TergutLab28metaG_2_FD_97872 | JGI IMG/M metagenome (GOLD analysis project Ga0123354, IMG submission 97872) | Labiotermes labralis P4 segment gut microbial communities from Petit-Saut dam, French Guiana - Lab288 P4 | ecosystem: Host-associated > Arthropoda: Insects > Digestive system > Gut ...
TTGATGTTTTGCTGACCGTGTATCTCAGTATAATTCTAACAATTAACCACATTGCTGCACAAAATCTTGTTTTATAATAAGTTTATTAAATGCCTGTACATGTTTCGAGCACTATGTGCTCATCATCAGGAGGTCAAAATTGTATTATACAGCATCTAGTATCGTCACACCTGTAGGTGGCCGTCCGGTGCACAGGTTGAGAGAAGACTGGTTGGAATTTTTTTGCATCAAGTTGGTTAATTACTAGGATCAGAAGATCACAGTTCTTATGTCGCTTTCCTTCGATAAAACTTGATCATATATCCACATATAAACGCATTGACGTAGGTAGTTTCGTGTACGAATATTTGTTGGTAATTTTCAGTATTCCGATCCCGCTGTGTTCCAGTTCAATTGTGCTACAATATCATAAACTATAATTACGTTTTTATTCCAGACTTTAATTTGCATTTATGTGTTAATACCGCTTCAGGTGCAGATTTGGTAATTATAACTACTGCAAGTAATTGTCACACAATACGCTCCGAGCACTCTGACAACTAAAGTTTTCCAACAGACAGTTAATTAAATCTGAACAAACCCGCACGACACGTCTGTCAGAGAAGTTGCCGCATAAGCACGGCGCTTGATCTTGACTGTTTACCTTTCAGCTGCCAAAGAAATCGGCGTCGACTAATTCCGTTTCACTCCGTTTGGGGGTATTAGCCCTTTTAAATGCGAACTTCATATAAATAACACTAGAAATCATTCATGTGTTAAATTAATTAGTACACCATGAGGACGGGGTGATGTGGAAGTGCAGCTACACATATTCCTAAGCTTGGCACTGCATGGAGATGAAGCGGAAATTGCACGTGTCCGCCTGTTTACCCCCGGGGAATGAACCCCCCCCCCCCAGTACGGTCTTTATGTAAGGCTGAATGATCCGCGAACTTAATGTGAGCGTGAAAAACAGAAAAGTGTTGTTCCTGCCCGAGAATTGAAATCCGTTTCTCAACCGTTCAGTTCGTAGACTAGTCACTGCATGGACGGAGCTATTCAAGCTCCTGTAGACATTACTGATACTTTTAACTTAGTTCCTGTTATATGGAAACACACCGCTTATGCGCCGAAAGACCATCTGGTTAATGCTGTTTATGGGAGCAGTCGCTGTTTCATGTCAATGGTACGACACCGGCTGTTTGGACTACATTTCAAATCCGTACTCCTTAAAGTTATACCAGCCAGCACACAGTTGGCGATTATTCATAAACCGCCAAAGCTGTGACCGACACACTGTGCTGACATCGTTGCGTGATGTTTTAAAGACCCGAAACGTTGAACTGACCCCTGTGGGACCCTCAGATCTCACGTAGTCTGTCACTTGTTAGAGGACCTGGGTAGCTTAATCGGTGTAGCGACTCACTATAGGCTGGACGGTTCGGTTTTCGAACCCGGACGGGCTCTGGACGCCACCCAACCTCATGTGCTATGGGTACCAGCGCTCTTCCCCGGGGGTAAGGCGGTCCAGGCGTGGCTTTGACCACCCAGTCCCACTCTAGCGCCAAGATCAATAATGAGTAGAACGGTACCTCTGCTCCTTCTCTGTGCCTTCATGGGATGTTCAAGGAGACCTTTAATTTTATGTGTCTGGTACTGAAGTGCGCAAATTGAACGTCCGTAAAATCAGATCTTGTAGCAATGTGAAACATTGTTCAGTCACTGAAACCGATGTAATGTTTTCACAGGCGACTGTATTTTATACGTTATACTGAGTAGATTAACTTAGCCATAATGGTCGTGACTTTTCTTCTGGAAGCAACTGGTTTGAATATTGACACAGAATAGGAGCAGTTGATTTTCTGTTTGTGGGTCCTCCAGGGTTTTCATTTGAATGCAGGCGATAGGCCCTTCACCAGTCGCGACTGCTACATACAATCTCGCATCGTCCTGAAAAATTCGATGCTTTTAACCCTCGAAATTTATGCAGTTTTTTTGTTTTGTTTTGTTTTTTGTTGTGTTGAATTCTGTTTGTTTTTCGTTAACTGGTTTTATTATCCGCCATAAAACAGCGAATAAATTTATCTCACACTTCACGTAAGTGTATATTTCGACTTTGAGTCAATAATCGTGAGGTGGGTCAGTCACGAAATTTCATGTCTAAAATATCCACTAAAAGTGTGTGTGACATAAAATTTTCGAAATTTAAGTAATTCTGATTAATTTCTTTACGAAATTGTTTAGCTACTCGCTACGGTCTTTACGGTCCGGAGATCGAATCCCGATGGGGGGGGGGGCGAGATTTTCTGCACCCGTCCAGACTGTCCCTGGGGCGCACCCAGCCTCCTGTACAATAAGTTCCGGGTCTTTCCCGGGGTTAAAGCGGTCGAGGCGTGGCGTTGACCACTTACCCCATCTAGCGCCAAGGTTACAGAAACGGTAGAGCTATACATTTACTGCCACTCCTGGCCTTCGTGACCTGTTCTAGGGTGAACTTTACTTTACCTTTAACTTTACGAAATTGTATGCCATTTCAATATGACATAATTTATTTTTTCTGAGATATAATATACCTCCTTTAGTTTATGGCTTGTATGCACCTCATTTAGTTTCATTTCTTTCAAGATATTCATTTGTGTGCAAATTTCGTGATGTCGTAGCTTAGAAATATACTTCACCCACCTGGTGCAGGCGGTTAGAACATCGAAGGTTGTACTGGCTTCGATGTTCTAACCGCTGCACCAGGTGGGTGAAGTATATTTCTAAGCTACGACATCGCGAAATTTGCACACAAATGAATATCTCAAAAGAAATGAAAATTAACTGAGGTGCACACAAGCCATAAACTAAAGGAGGTATATTATATCTCAGAAAAAATAAATTTGTGTGTGTGTGTGTGTGTGTGTGAGAGAAATTTTCTTAAGCACATAGACTGCCTCTGTGATACTGTATATCAAGATCCAGTACACTCATACAACTAATCTACGAAAAATCGTCTACTCTTGTGACTCTCTTACACTATATCAGCTGTGTAAAAAAACTGAATAATTTGATTTTGTGCGGCATTACTTGGTTTGGTTCCCTGATGATGATCGTTTGTGGATCGAAACTTGTTTGAATATTCGATGTAATATTGTAACATAAACATAAACATGAACATTATTCTGCATTTTCTTGGTCGTGTATTGCGAAATTGTTATGGGCAATGCACGGAGTGGACATTATGTAGTTTACCGTCGTAGTGGTGTTCTGTTGTTTAATCATCAATCTAATGTATGTAGGTCTTGTTTATTGGTATCAGAACTAAATTACGCTAAGCACATATTTTTCCAACTGATTACGTAATCAGCTCATCTTTGCGAATTGAACTTCACCTAACTGTTCGTAAATTAGGAAAAACGAACTTAATTTACAAACTTTCCTATTTTTCTCTCCGTGAACTGTGAATGGTTACAGTCTCCTAGTATCAACCAGTGAACTTACTTTACTAATATATATATATATATCACCTTATCTGCCTACTACATGTTTCGGCTGATCGCCATCTTCAGGGAGCTCACAACCAAACAGCTTAAAACTCACAGCAGTGAAATAGTCAAAAGCCGAAACATGGAGGAAGCAGATAAGGTTATATATCCGTTTACAGTATGTATTAGTAAATATGTGCTTTTGATTTCAAACTTTCGCCTTATTCTGAATGTTGTATGCTTTCTTCTGAGTAATTCCCCTGCGTCTGAATTTTATATGCCGACGTTTCGGAATACTCTGTTCCATCTTCATATGCGGGTATGAAGATGGAACAGACAGAATGTTCCGACACGTTGGCATATAAAATTCAGACGCCCGGGTATTACCCAGAAGAAAGCATATAACATATGTGCTTTTGTTGGTACTGAGAGATTGTTATATAATTTACAAAATTCTTGCAATTTGAAATCTTGAATCAGTACTCTTTCAGATTCTGATGACGCACAAAGAGACCAGAAGACGTAGTTGTTGAGTGTGGTGTTGCGTAGGTTAGGTACCGTTACGTACTGTTAATGTGGCGATGCTTGAACTAATATGTTAACCTCTTTGTCGCTGTTGTTACGACACGTAACGCGTGTTTTAGCGTTACAATATTACGATTCTCAGAAGGTTGATGTAACCGTCTACATTCATCTTTTCGCATCTTTCCTTTCCCGGAATACCACCACTGCCCGCGTTACATGTCACGTGGTACAAAGACTTTCTCCTTCTAACTTTCTCTTCTAGGGTCCAATTAGGCCTATACTTTCTCTTCTACCGCCTGTGTTCTTGCGCTGTCATTAAATACCCAAACAGTTTCAATTCTTCGCACGTTTTATATTGCTGTTTCTCCTTTTCCCTACACCAAGTTCTCTTTTCATTTAACCAGTTATTCTTCAGCCGCACTGCTAAGTCAAAAAAAGCAATATTCAAGAAAATAAAATTAAAAGTAGTTGTAAAAACGAAAGGAACACAATCGAAAATACTGTATTCCGTAAGAAACCAATATGTTTAGGCACATGATTCGTATTTGCAGTCAACATTTTGATAGACAGCTGACCTTTCGGACTGGAACTTGGGAGTTTTTACTTTGAACTTCGGAACCGACGCAGCCTTTCCTGACTCTTGTGATTTTCTTCAGTAACTCCAGGCTTATTCCTCAGTATTGCTTGTCTCTGTTAGGCCACGGCCGCGTTCCTTCCGCTTTTCTTTGCTATGTACTCCGAAACTGAGAATGTCGTAGAATAAACACAATTTATCGGTGTCTTCCCTTTGTCTCAAATTGTCCACTGGCGTTGCCAGCAGTGTACTGTTTCCTTCCTATAATGCACAAATAATCTCTCTACGTTGATTCTCAAATTGAAGAAAATTGTCGCCCATTATAACGTGAACCAGTCAGCTTTTCAGTGGAAGTGCAATGCGTTTCCTTTGAGGCAGGAAATGAAGGTTTAAATATTATTTAGATGAATTTTCTCGCCTTGCTGGATACTTGCAGTTAGGCTAATGTAGAGGGTAGGTGTTTTTCTGTGGAACAATGAGGCCGCTTAGTAAATGATGTAGGTTGTTAGGAACTGGTATCAGTACCGGATTACTTGGAATCGCTGTTAGTACAAACCTTGTTGGTTGTTTACGTGATAAAGCGGATCAGACGTGCGCATATGCTGCGTTCGTGTGAGATGGATTTAGCTAACAAGAGAACGGGGAGAACGGGGACATGTCACAAAAACTGAACAATACTTGGATTGATGGCTGAATGACAGCTGTATTCAGTGCTACCCCTAGGGATATACTGGCTCTGTATAAAAGACCCTTATATATCATGTATTTAAAAAACAACATCCATTCTTTAGCTTGGAGCTCCATCTCGAATTACCTATATTGGACGTGAATTATTTAGACTGAGTTACCTTCTCATTTTTATGTTACGCAGCCATGTGTAACGGAATCTTGTAAATCAAAATTTTATTAGTAAACAGGAGGCTACGTTAAACGGAATGGCATGAAATATGATGTCTCCTTTTTCGTTAGTATTAAAATGACGTTGTTGTGGAACGTAACGCCGTGTAGTTTGGTAGATAGTACAAGTACCATCCATTCAGGCGAGCTCAGTCTGTGTCTTCAGATGAGGAGAAGTCTTCTTAAAACCTTAAAATGAAGGTAGCAGGATCATTATAAACACTGATATGGATCAACATCTGTATATGGTATCACACCACAGAATTTCGCAATTTGAAACTTAATGAGGTTTCAGTGAAAAAGAAGTAGCGGAAGTTCCCCTGGTATCTCCACGGTTACTGTACATACCGTCTCCTTTGACGTGAACTGTCATGCATGTTTTCCGCACAGTATGTTTGTGTGTTTATATTGATACTCCAACTAAATAGGTCGGGTAGCTCAGTCGGTATAGCGACTGAGTACGGACTGGACGATCCGGGATCGATTCCCGGTGGGGACGAGATTTTTCTCCCGTCCAGACCGGCCCTTGGGCCCACCCAGCCTCCTGTAAAATGGGTACCGGGTCTTTCCCGGGGGTAAAGTGCGGCCGGGGCGTGCTCCTGACCACTCACCCCCCTTCTAGTGCCGCGGTCATGGAAGAGTAGAGCTATACCTCTATCCACCGTCTGGGCCACACTGTAACGAGATCACTTTACCTTTACCTTTTACTCAAACTAAACACCTGTTATTTACATGAACATCGTCAGCTGGTTGAACTTCTTAATAGAGACGCCATGTGTTTTCTGTAAGATGAGAACTGTATGTTTAAATATTATTTATATGAATGATTTTCACTTTGAAAGGTTCATCCCATACATTTTAATGAGATAATAAATATAATTTGAAACAGAGGAGTCTCGGTTTGTGCCCGTAACTTTAGAATTACCACGTTTCTTGGTCTTTGTGTGCAATCACGATCCTGATATTATTATTCTTCTTTTAATAAATTATGTAAAATACTTAAGTCGTTCCTTTTTTTATCGATTGAGCGGTATTTTAAACACTAAAAACGTTGCAAAGAAAAATAGACAGTCAGTTCAACGTCTTCTCTTCTTTGGATCTCAATATTTTGAGTATCAACATTGTTGTGGTATCGTCCTTCAAAGTGGAGGCCCGTCTCTTGCTGTGACTCTGTGCAGTAGATGTCACCTCGGGAGGTTGAGAGCCTGACTTCAGCTCTCTACTGCCTTCTTGAGGTTTTCAGAAAAGATCCCGTCCATATTTATGACCCTTAAGGTATAGAGCCCCAGTATCTTACAGTCCCGCAGGAACTGGGCTGCCACTTGATCCCCGGGTCCTTATTCAAAATATTCGACTCACTCCTTCACAGCTGGTGGGCTGCCGCATGTGTCACACAGGGGACATGCTACAGGAGTTGTAGAGTCATCCACTATTACAAATGAGAAGATAGTCACGAAGTGATGTTTCTTTATCAAACGCTTAATAGTCGAGCAAACATAAAGATAAACAAAGTCTTCAGATCACATTTGAAAAGTTGGGGAGTTTATTTCCTCGCTGTACAGACCCTGGAATTACAGGCATCAGCAGCCCAGGGCTTTCAGAATTTCACAGCATGTAGTAGGCTAAGCTGAATGATCACTGTTCAGTTTAGGTAAATTGAGTTGAAAATGTAAACAAAAGCAGAGGCGCAAATCTATTATCACCTGCAAGCTGCAGGCAAGGTTATTTTCAAAACTGCTGAGTACAGATTGGTAGAGCTTATTTGTTTTAACAATGGGTTTGCGACATTTTCAAAGGCTGCGAGAATCGAAACATATGTGACAAAGGGAAATGTACATGCATGATTTATTGGAAGTACTAATTTCTACGTGATTTCTGATTTTAGTTTAGCAGTTCATTGGGAGCAATAAGCCTACCAATTGTCTTAACTGTTTCACGGAAAACAGTATTATAACCATTATATTTCATTTGAATTTATGTTCTTTGAAATTCGTGTTAGTATTTAATATTACAAATAATAGTTTTCCTTCATATCAGAGAACATAAAGTTTATAAACCTTCAGAACATTGGCCTGTAAGTTGACTGGAGCCAATCCTGGTGGCCGCGCTGTCTAAGGCATGGGTCTGAGGTCGCTCGCTTGCTGGGATTGAGGGTTTGAATCCCACTGGGACATGGATGTCTGTTGTGAGTGTTGTGTGTTGAAAGGTAGAGGTTTCTGCGTCGGGCTGATCCCTCGTCCAGAGAAGCCCTGCCGACTGTGTGTGTGTGTGTGTGTGTCATTGAGTGTGATCGAGGGCGACAGTGAGTAGATAGACAGAGGTCAAGACTAAGAAAGAAAGAAAGAAAGTTGATTGGAATCCATTTTACTTCTATATCCTGAAATCGTGTTGTAAAAATAATGTGGAAATAAAGACTCCACACCTTATGCACAATCATTCGTGGCTGTACGAAATTCAAGGAATCCTGGTATCTTGTATGTTTTCTCTACAGTTATTAACTGTTCTCCTTTCATCTTTGCCTTCCCATTTTCGTATAACGTCTGTACTTGAAATACTGTTGCTGAATATCATAGGATCCGATCCGCTATTACTACATTTTTCTGTTGCCTGTGTTCTTTTGTGGTGCGTCAGACGTGAAGATGTAGGAGTTATGTCATGTGAAACAATGCTTCATACGTACCAAACTACACTACATCACATCCCGGAAGGCCGTATTAAAATATTCACTTAAAGTGGCAATCTCCAACCCGTATTTCTAAGTTTCCGACATTTACCTCGCAAGTGGGATCATTTTTAAGGCAAATTAACTGAGTTAACGTGTTCAAAACTGAATTCCCAACGCTATACTTCCTGCCTTCAGTAAACGGTCTTTTAGTTGCCTTTGCTTACGTAATTGAATGTAATGTAACAAAAGCATGTAAAAGGTGTGACATTAACGAATTTTCCATTTTCCATTCCGTGCATTATGATACAGTTGTTACAATGTAAACCAACAGAATGCACACACTTCGTATTTAATTATAATCATAACGAAGTGTGTGCGTTTTGCTGGTTTACATTGTGCCAAGTTGTGATGTTACGTGTAAATGTTAATGTGCTTATACAGGTTTGTCTGGCTGCTGCTAATTACTGTGGGCCTTCACGTCAGCAACCGCCTATTTCACATCATAGTCAGTGCAGCTGAATTGTCCGGAAGTCATGGAGTTAGGTTTTTTTGCGTGAAGATGAGCTCTGATGATTGGTGATTAAGTGGCTTATCCCCTTTGTTGGGAACGTAGAGTGGATGCGAGTCCCTTGACATTAATCTCAACTGTTAATCAGACATCTTCCAACTTACGATCTTACAGCAAACGCAGCTGAAATGGAACGCTGAATAAAATGCATATATTTTTTACAGACTGTGGCCGGAATAGTGTAGTGTAGTGTAGTGTAGTGTAGTGTAGTGTAGTGTAGTCAGTATAGTGACTCGCTGCGGACTGGACGGTCCGGGGTTCGAACAGTGGTGTGGGAAAGAGATTTTCTGTTTACCTTGCCTTACCAGAACGGCCCTGGGGCCCACCAAGTCTCCTGTACATTGCGTTCCGGCGAAATTCCTCAGGCATAAAGCTGCAAGGTCGTGGGGTTGACCAGTCACTCCCATCTAGGACCGAAATTAATAATGAGTGCAGAGCTGTACCTCTATTCGCCCTCTTTGTCTGCATGGCATGTTAAGGGACACCTTTACCCTTACCTTTACATAAGCTGTGATAGAATTCTAAGAAATTTAAGATTTATCTGTCGCGACTCACGAAACGTCTTTAGCCACTGGACGATCCAAGGATTATATTCAGTTTTTTGGTCCTCTATTTACTAATATGAATTCCTTACTGTCCTCAGGGCTCCCATTGTGTATGGTTTAAAGACGTACGTGTCCTTCGCAGTTCAGTATTCTTCCTATACCAGGCATTTTTCATTCAAACTCACGTTGAATGTCGCTGCTGTTAATTTATTCTACTCGCTTAAGGCCTTTTGGTATAGTATGATATGTTGTAACTGTAGATGGCCCTCCGTGTTATGACGTTGTAGTGTGATGGTGGTAACTACGTTACCGTGCAGCATGCTGTATCCACCTTCAGGGCACTATTTGTACATGCTGTCAAAACTTGTAGAGCCACAATCTAAATCTTCAATAACGTGTACCTATTATCTTTGTTGTTGGCGCTCTTACATGACACGAAGTGATTGCTGGTTACGTAGGACGATGCGGTACTGTGCTGTTCCGACAGCTCTATCCTTCATCGACACATAGCTACATGTAGTTAGAAATCCCAGGTGACGAATAGCCACATGTTGGATATCAGGATGGGGCAATTTGTGTATTCGCATGGCGTGTGATGTTACAGAAGTGGGGGTGTGCTAGAGTTTAGCTGTTGTTCGTCACAGCACCGGAAATACAATGTAACTTGTTACGCGACTGGTAGAGTAAACGGCCGTGATTACACCACTGCTTTTTTTAAAACATTATTTTCAGTTACACAGTGTAGTTTCGCAGATCTTGATATCTACTTTAATTCCTCATATTTAACCAGGTCTGTGTGTGTAATTAACACGTGTGGGGGGAGAGGAGAGGTACATAGAGGGTTTTGGTGGGGAAACCTGAGGGAAAGAGACCACTTGGAAGTTCAAGACCTAGATTGGAGGATAATATTAAGATGGATCTTTAGAAAGTGGGTTGGGGGCATGGACTGGATTGTTCTGGCTCAGGACAGGGACAGGTGGCGGCTCTTGTGAATACGGTAATGAACCTTCGGGTTCCTTATAATGCGGGGAATTTCTTGACTAGCTGAGAACCGGTGAGTTTCTCAAGATGGACTCTGCTGCATGGAGTAAGTTCGATGTTTATAATTACGAATCATTTATTTTGTTCCAAATATTAGTACATAAATGCAGCGTTGCAAAATTGCAAATGGCGTTACGGTATCTGTATGTGTATAATACATCCACTTCGGATGTGTGCTTTAATCAGAGAAACTGTGCGTTACTTAACGTGGAAAATTGTTCAGTTTGTGTGGAAGGATGAACAGTGTGAACAGGTACATCGTCCTGAGCCCTTATACAAAAGCCACCCGTGTCCGTTTTCCTCTTAACTTTATGTGTTTTCATTCTTAAACTCATATAACTGGTACCATAAGAATTTGTAGATCGTAAATGTATTTTATATTCTAAAATATTGATCATTGATTGTCTCCAACAAATAAGGTGCCGCTGCATACGACTGCACGTTCACGCGAGATTTATCTCGTTTTAGGAAATTGGCAAGTGCAGCAGTGTCATTGTTGCATGCTGAAAGTAGGTGTGCACTACTGAACGTAATTGTAACACCCGTAAATCTGTAATTTGGAATCGAAGTAACAGTGTAAAGGCCAACATTTCACTGTTAGGCTGGAGTAGTGTCCGGGCTGCAGCCCGGACACTACTCCAGCCTACCCGCACCTAACCTCCAACCTACAGCAAACAAGAACGAAACGACCAATGTGGTAATCAACATTATAGTCGCGTGCTCCTGATGATGGACATAGTAGTATCCGAAACATGTTGAGCATATAAGAAGTACAATAAAATATTAAGTGGCATCTATTCTTCAGTTATCACAATTATGCACGGTCCAACAAACATCAAATTCGCTGTATGTGCAGTTTTGTGCTCCTGATGATGGACGGAAAAGCAGTCTGAAACATTTATAGCGTCTTACAGAAATAAATAAATTTGAGAAACGTTGCGCCTTTTTGGTTGTACTCTGAGAGTTTTCATTAACTTTTCATGCGTTCTTAGTGCCCAGCACAATTCACTGGCCTTTCTGTAATCGTCACAAGAATACTAGAGTCGTTGTGGATTTTGACACCACATATTCCTGAAGGTACCAACATTATGGAGGAATATTTCTCCAAAAGAATGAGTTTCAATGGTGAAAAGTGTTCTTTTCGACGAGCGTATGTAATTAAACCGCACCCTGTCCCTAATCACTGAATTTTCATCGTCAAACTGCACGGCGTCATAACCCAGAATGCTACAATTTGAACAATCCCTGCTATGAATATATGAACACTTATATTTGTCTTGTGTTATTTGCTTCTCTATTGTATTGGTTTGTATCTGTTACATGGCAACACAGGCCTAATCACTCTGCTTCCCGCGTGGCTGCAGCAAGAAGTATGGACCGGGACGGAGCAGCAGCTGTAATTATGGCTTTTCTTGTTCTGCAGCAGATGTCACGGATGAGAGCCACTGCCGTATTTCAGTACGGAATTAGTTTCTCGAACTATGATTCCTTTAGACGTTCGGTAGGATTTCTCGGTTGGGAGATGGGTCGATGGCAAGGTCTAATTATGCTTTATGTACCTGAATGCTTAGGTTTTTTGAAGAAAATGGGAAATTGAATGTTCTAAGTTCAAGATAGAGCGCGTCTTAAAGGATAGACTTTCGGTTTCACAGCTTTGTGGATTCTGAAGATATCTTTATCATCAATTATTTGTGGACACTGATAAAATATTTATCATATCGTGTGTTTGTGTTGTTTGGCTCACGACTTGCGTTGCTTACAAATATGTTCTGAGATTGCAGCCTTGCCAGATCTAACGCCGTGTGTTCTGGTAGGAAGGTACTGACATTTCTAGAGAAGATATTCTGCTTCCTTCTGATGTTTGTTGAACTGTGCATCATTGTGATAGTTGAAGAATAAAAATCAACTAGATGTCACTTGTTATATTTACTTTACTTCTTAGGTACCCAACATCTTCAGGAGTTTGCGACTTTGTTGTTGAAATACCACATTGGCTGTATTGTTCTTGGATGGCTGTGTGTTGGAGTTAGGGTGCGGTTCGTCTAGTGTGGTATCCGGACTGCCGGCTGAAGCTTCAACCGGCAGTCCGGGCACCACCCTAGCCGAACCGCACCCTAACTCCAGCACACAGCAATCCAAGAACAATACAGCCAATTTGGTAGTTTAACAACATAGTCGCAAACTCCTGAAGATGGACATATTAATGCCCGAAACATGTTGAGTATGTAAGAAGTAAAGTAAATATAACAAGTGACATCTAGTTGGTTTTTATTCTTCAACTATTCTGCTTCTATCTTTCATCCTGAAGATAGAAGAGCAGTTTAGTTTAGTACCTATCTAACCGACTCCATACACCCTCAAACCCCATTAGACAGCAAAATTCACCCCCATGGTAATTTAAATTTTGGTATGTTCTGTTGGTTGCAATGATTATTAGTGTTTCTACAAATTTGCTACAGAAACAGAGCTGTAAAACAAAATATCTTAATCAACGCTGGCTGCATAGAGCAGTTACCTTCTTGAGAAGCTGACAGTTGCGCATATAGTCAAGAAATGTACCGCATTTTGTGAAACCCGAAGTTTCATCGCCGTGTTCATAAAAACATTCCATTTGTTTCTGTCCTGTGGAAGATCATTCAGCCCGCACCCCCATCCCATTTCTTGAAAATTAATTTCAATGTTTTACGCCCCTCTACTGTCAGGTTTTCCAAGTGGTATCTTTCTTCCAGGTCTCCCCACCAAAATCCTGTACGCACCTCTGTGCTCCTTCATACATATTACATGCCACATCCAGCTAATTTTTCTTCTTGTTTGATATGTTACTCCTGATAATGTTTGGCACGGGGTGTAAATCGTGGAACTCCTCATTGATGTGTTTCCCCATCCGCCCGTTTTATCCTCTGTATTCTGTTTATAGCACCCCCCTCCCTCCTACGTCTTTGTTCTTTCCATAATATCAGACTCATCCTGCATCTATGAAATTCGAAGTTCCCACGTCAGTCATTATTAATACTACAGTATTGTGGGACGTGACGCCGTGTAGTTTGCTAAATAAATAAAGTTCAGAATACTCACGACCGAGGACCGTGCACCTGCACGAACACAAAGCAGCAATTTTCTTACAAGCCCGTTTGTTACGTATTTTCATGAGTTTTGTTTCCTTTGTTACGATTGTTCAAGAACCGAAATCCGGCGACCAGATTACAGAGAAAAGAACCTTACTGGATGTGTTCATGCGTTCAAGTTTAACAGTAATTTGATTGAAGGAACAAGAACTCAGATGTCATCTGGTTCAAAAGAAATTAATTTGACCTTTTTTTGATAGAGTCAAAATTTATCAGTTCAGTTCTTTTGTTTTCTTTTAATGAGAGGCCTTAAAAGAATATGTTCGCTGTATCTAATTTTCACCGCTTTCAGTAAGCATAATTGCAACTTTATATCTTTCAGACATTTAGAGTTACCTTTAGATAGACTTTGTACCGCAGAGACAGGACAACTGACTAAGATAGTAATATTCATTGACATAATGAACAGACGTGTTGGAATTAAAGCGCACTATGGCGTAGTATGGATTTTCTTAAAGTGGAAATGCTAAAATTGTTCCTGAGGGTGAATTATTGGAATTCAGAGTTCAGTATATCTATTAGAAGTAAGATGGGAATTTGGAAGGAAAAAGTAATTTGCACTGTGTTTTAATGACTACATTGTGGTGTTCATTCTGCTTTCATTATCCAGCGATATCCAGTTTTACATTCCGAGAGAAATGTGGAAAGAAGGGCGAGTCTATGAGCATACGAAGAAGACATAAAGCAAATAATCAAATAATTAATTTCCTTGTTCCGTACGCAATTAATTCGTTGCCAGTAGTCATTCCTGTTCGAAGACAATTCTTTAGAGTACAGTCTGGAACAAATTTAGCTCAACCTCATACGAGCCTGTATCACCAACATTCACCAGGACGTTTCCATTGTCACTAACACTCAAACCAAAATCGACGTTTCAGAAGCTACTTGGTTTAAAACAGGAGGACAGAAGCAGTTACTAGTTCTGTGGCACTGGTTATGTGAAACCATTGTCAAGGATTTACAGTTTACAATCTGATGGACTGTATATTTATAGTACAATATATTGTCTGGAGGTCATATTTAATACGGAATGTACTTCAAAACGGTTTCTTCAATAATTAATGTGTAGAATATATATCGCATTGCCGCGTCCTGGACTGTGAAGACGTGTATTCTGGTTGAATTTATCCGCGTTCAAGATGAAAATACTGCCTCCATCTTCAAGATGTAAATGATTATTTTCTAGTTCTTCGACGCGCCCATGAATTGTTGACACATCAGGTTCTGCTGTCAGAGAATTACAATATAAAATAAGTCCATGAATCTTTATATGAGAACACGACGTCACGTTCCGGGAGACAGTAATCTCAACATTGTTTACATTCGTAATTTGAAGTTTTTTTGCTGGTGACTACGAAGACTGGCCTCATCTGGGATGTAAAGCCGTGTGGTTTGGTAGATATATAGCTACTTTTCAGACTGCCTCAGTCGTGAGGAAACACAAGTCTTCAGTCTGTATTCTTACAGCGTGCTGTGGCGGCTGCGTTGCGGAGTTTGTTGTCGTAGGGATTTGAGCATCATTCCTCTGGCTGCAGTTGTTTATGATTTCTTATAAATAAAACCAACCAGATGCACTAGTTTCTAAAATTTATTTTTGAAATAAAACTCTACATGTTTCGGACAGTTCCTCTGCCTATCATCAGGAGTATGACATATACCATTGCTGTGTGTACAGTGAAAAACTCCTGATGATGGACAGAGGAACTCTCCGAAACATGTAGAGTTTTATTCCAAAAATAAATTTGAGAAACTAGTGCATCTAGTTGGTTTTATTATAAGAATTTATCATGATGAACGGTCACCTGAACGTCAAAAATGTTTATGATTTGTTAATAGCTGAAGTGCAAGAAGGAATGGAAGAAATATTTTATGTAATGTAATTACAGTGCAGGAGGAAATCATGTAACTGATGTCTCTACAGACATGTAATGAATATCTTGAAATGTGGCAGTGTTCAAATATTTATCCACGATAGTAACAAATAGCCATATGTATTCAGGAAGAGTTTAAGAGGACATTACGCCATGTAAATGCGTTTTGCCGTTGATTAAAATCTTTTTCTTCCTATCTTCCTCCAGTTTTGTTTCCCTGTGGCGCTCCGACCCGATCCCGCGTCATTGCCTCCCCGTACGGGGTTCGCGATCACACTCATTCGACACACCACACTTGGTAGGACTCCCCTGGACGTGTGATCGTCCCGTCACAGAGGCCTCTATCTGACAATACACAACACTCACAAGAGACAGGCATCCACGTCCACGGCGGGAATCGAACCAAGCGAGAAGCCATTGACCCACTTCTTAGACCGCGCGTTCACTGGAAACGGTCTTCAGTCTAAAAACAAGATTAAAATATTAAAACTTGTAATTTATGCTACCGTTTTCTATGAATCGTAAAATTGACTTTACAGTAGGTCAGTTATGCAGATTTAGCCGATGTGGGAACGGGATGCTGGTGGAGGCATTTGTTACTGAACCGGAGGAGGCTGTGCAGATCTGCATGGTGAGGAACGTCATAACAGGTTCTCTTGATCAAGTGTATTAATTTACATGATCTAGTCAGCAACTGTTATGAGATGTGCGACATGTTTTTAACTTTTATGGGAGTGCTAAGAAATGAAACTAATGAAATATTTAATTGAGAAAACCAGTAGACTTAGACATAGGTGTTACGATAGTATTAAAGACGAGATAAGAGAAATACACCATAGAATGTTCGATAGTAAATCAAAATCAATAATAAAAATCATTCACGTATTGTGGGTTTTCTATATTTCTTACTCATATTGTGTTGGTTCTAGAAGGTAGGGAGAATTTCGCGTTAAATAATCTTACGTTCGATTACTTCTGTGTTCTGCTTAACGTTCTGTCCTCAAGCTGATGACAAATGGGAAGGTGACTGTACACCACTGATCGTCTGCTCATCTTTACGCTGTTACTGCACACCACTGATCGCAGTTTCTTTATCCCTTGAAGTTAGGAATTGCTAAATATTTCGTTACAATGATTACAGTATCTTTTTTAAATCACAACCTGGATTTGGAATGCAAATTAGTTTGTATCGTTCAAAAAGAAAGCTGTATTTAGAAGCAAAACTTTCTTATTCTCAGAACACTTTTCACTCAATCGTTCACTGCCTCTCATTCATTCCTCACTCATTCGCTCTTTTTTTTCGTGTTTTATTGAACTTCTTGGAATGAACCACTCTTTGAATGGACGCCATGCATCCCAGCTAACATGTGATGCAGGATTCATTTCACGTGATTGGAAAAGTTTCTTTTTTTTTTTTTCTTCCTGCTGAAAGTTTGAAAAGGATTTCCTTAGGAGCGTATGATGGTAGTGCTTGGTACTTTTCACTGGTATATAGGGAGCGAGATGAGTGTCGAATAAACTCTTACACGGAGACGTGGTGAGAAGGGAGAGAAAGAAGTGCTCATGTGATTTCACTAACTAAAAACGAGCAACCCAAGAGGAAGACCGCACGGTAGAGGGTAAAGGATTCTTTATACCGTTTCTAGAGGTTTATTCCAACATGAGTATTGCATCGTGCCATGAAATTTTAAGTAAGGACCTGCAACATTTTCTCGACAGGTTTATTGAATCTGCGAGGTTGTATTTTATGGCAGAGTGCAGTAAGAGGAAGCTACGAAATCATTATAGGAATTTCTGCTTATTATTCTGGATTGGAATAAGGCGGGATACTTTTAAAATGTAGGGAAAGATGAAATTCATAATGAATTTTAAATTGGCAGCGTTTGTAGTATGAGGCCACTTTTCAAGACGCTTGCTGTGAAGATATAAAGAAAGTGGAATTTTAATTTGATATTCGGTAAATAACCGGTGAGAATGTAGACATAAACGAAAATTTGCGATCGTCCCTTAGGACAAGATCCATAGATACCGTAGTTTTATCTGGTAGGTGGAGACAAAATTTTGGAAGGCGTATGAGGCCTCCATCTTCAATGTAGAAATAAATATGGAGGCAGCGTATTCCTCCGAAAAGATGTTACCAACGAAGTAAAGGACAATGTGGGTCGAAACGCACATGTGAGCCGGATACTCCTGCGAATCGCCATCTGAGTCCCCCACCCCCAGCGCCAACAGCGGTAGGCCAACAGAGCCCATGGGCGATGACCCCCGCCTAGGATATTACGTACCAACCACACGCACGCATGTCTCCAGCCTTATCTGCTTAGGCGACTCCAGTCACCACATTTCAACACCCTCCTACACGCAGATTTTCTCATATATACTTTGTAAGGCATGATGATAAGATCTCAACATCCGCCACTCGCATTATCATTAGTCTCTTAGAGTCAATATTGCAAACCTGATGATGGCTTCCGAGTAGGCCGAAACATGTTGTTTCATTGACACCCAGCTAATAAACTAGTTGTGTTTTGACCCACATTGTCCTTTACTTCATTGTTACTTGTTACATACACAACGGGGATGCCTGAACTTAAGATTATAATTTATTTAAGTAACACACCAACAAATAACTACGTGGGCGTCCATAGCCAGTTTCACGCTATACGGCACAACAACCACATCGACAGCCGGTCTCAACTGAAAAGCGTCCGACTCACACATAACACACGACACGTTGCCACAGCACCAAATTAATTATAACGAAGTAAATCACTGGGTATTTTAAACTGTAATTTTGCAAGGAACAAAGTTTGCTCCCTGACGATGATCGTATGATCGAAACATCCAGGAGCGTTTTAAGTGTTTTAATGTAAATTTTAGCTTATTAAAACTATATATGTGCATTTGTTGGTGTGTTACTTAAATAAACTACAAAATGCACGGTGCAACGATAAAGATTATAATGTTACCAGCTTATGAGAATATGCCATGTTGCCATAGCCAGGAAGGCCTCCATATGAATATTTAAAATGTTTCTTAATTGTTACGGGCCAACTGCGAATGTAGTTGGGGGTGTTGCATAGGAACAGGGAAGCCATATATGGGGGTGGTGCTTTTATAACGAACCACGTCACGTGCGTATCACGTGAAACAATTCATTCCATTTTGCCTAGAATCTTGTGCAGTGTCATGGTGATTCATTACATCTCCTTTTCAATTATAATTTTTTAAGTCTGGTTTATAAAACCGCCGTGTGTATCCAGATGTACCTTGTATCAATCGTTCTTGAAATGTAACCGAATTTATGGGAGCCGCATTACTGTATGGTAGCCTGCCGTGACGTATTACGTGGACAGATGGAGTGTACCGCCGTTTCGTTTTAACTGTAGTTACTCGATACATTACATGTTGAAATTTACATATGATAACGTAGTATGTTGCCACTCGCTGTGTCTCAAAGACAAATATTTTATAAGCACATATATTCTTAATAATATTGTATTCAAGGATGTGAATCCTTGGATACAATATATCCTTGAATACAGCACTATTAATGATATACGTGCTTATAAAATATAAAATACAATAAAATTAAGCGGTTTGGTAAATAAGGCAAAATTGTTCTGAAGAGCCTTGGGGAACTTGCTACCTCAATCTTCTTCAGGGTATGCTGTAATGATTTCTTTTTTCCTAAGGGGTTTGTGATCAAAATTTACTAAATTAGTAAGGTTCGCATATTTTAAAAAATCTAACCTTAGCTTAAATTACCCCAATAATATTTGGTACATCCTACCTATTATGAAGTTCCTTCTTTGCAGTCTTCTCCAGACTTACGTCACTTCCGTCTTGTGTCCACGTGTTCTCCTCGCCAGCCTGTTCACAAGCGACGTTCTCTGCTTTTTTAAGGAAAATTAAATTACGTCACATTCGCCGTTTCTAGATGTTATCTTGGATGACTGTACAGTACCACGCGGCACTAACAAAACATTTCCAGGTCTGGGTAGTACAAAAAATTGTGTAGTATCCGCTTCTCTACTGTGCCATTTTTCTTATCGAATTACCGGTCATTATGTTACTCCCGTTTTCCGATAATTCCTTCTTGGTCACTACGAAACTTTATCTGAAACCAGTGTGACGTCAATGCTGAAGGCAGAAAAGCCATTTCATTTATTGTGTTTTGTGCTTTGAAACGTGTATCTGATGCATAAGGGCTCATTAATCCCTACTGTTAGTCTGCGTCTAACACTAGTAACTGTAGGTAATGGAGAGAGTTCGAAGTCCGAAGTCTAAGCAGTGCGGCTGATAAATGTGAAGGAGAAAATCTGACAACGCGGCACACACGATGAACAACTCGACACTGTGCAAGAAATCGGACCCCTGCTGCACAAAAATGAAGTAGGTCGAGAAAATTACGCAATTACGAGCTTCTTCCTTGCCGTATGTTGTAAGGATGATCGAATTAAGGAGGGTAACGAGATCGGGAAGTATAGTATTCATGCTAGTGACGGCCAATTCTTGCAAAGGTCTGGCCGGAAAGATTGAAAGAAAGACGGCGCTATGACTAGATTGGGGGATAATTATTAACCGCTTCTCAAAGCAGTGTGATCGAAAGCTAAGGACTGGGTTCATGTAAAATAACAACTGCCACCGGGTAACAACCCAATTGCAGTAAATAAATATATATTATTATTATTATACGATATGTATGTCTCCTGTCACAGGCATTTCTTCCTGGTACTTCTCTTGAACCAGCGGTGATCCCCACCACTCAGGCTTCAAGCTTCACATTGCAGTACTTTCCGTGTTATGTGTGATGTTCCAA
>Ga0123354_10004338_pt1 | contig 20076 bp, 14 predicted proteins | sample TergutLab28metaG_2_FD_97872 | JGI IMG/M metagenome (GOLD analysis project Ga0123354, IMG submission 97872) | Labiotermes labralis P4 segment gut microbial communities from Petit-Saut dam, French Guiana - Lab288 P4 | ecosystem: Host-associated > Arthropoda: Insects > Digestive system > Gut ...
CGGTAACAAAGAAAGTACACGAAAGTGTGCAGGTGCACTGACGGTCACCTGTCGGTAACAAAGAAAGTACACGAAAGTGTGCAGGTGCACTGACGGTCACCTGTCGGTAACAAAGAAAGTACATGAAAGTGTGCAGGTGTACTGACGGTCAGCTGTCGGTAACAAAGAAAACATACGAAAGTCTGCAGGTGCACATCTGTTCAGCTGTCGGTAAGAAAGAAAGCATACAAATGTCTACTCTTCAGCTGTCAACAATAACCCTGTACAAGACACGCGTCTATGCTGTAAACACTCTTCAATTACACAGAACAAACAGGACAAACAAAAGTCCACGTTATCGAGAACAGAAGCACGGTCATTCACTTACACGTAATCCTACAAACGTTGGTAAAGACGAGAAACGCCCGCTCTGCAGCAACGAATTTCCGAGTAGTTGGGCAGTTTTTAAGAGAGAAAAGATAGCCTGAAAATGTCAAAAAGAGATAGCTTACGATACCCATAACGGTAGACTACAACAAGTTGCAGAGAAATACGTGTAGCCTAAAGAAATAATTTCATAAATCATGGTCCCATTTCTGCAAGAAATATCTGCCAGAACACAATCAGAAGTCTTTGCACTTTTCCGGTTTGATCAGGCGTCACACACAGTCATCTCTCTTTGCAGAAGAAATCTTTTACAAAATAAAATATTTTGTTCAGATACGCTGGAATTACAACACAAAATTTAAGGTTCTTAACTGATTTAGTGGCGACAGTTGCACATCTCAGAAGTTTACACATTTCTTATAGTAAGTTATAATAAGGCACGCTACAGATGAATGGAAATAATGTGTACCAGTTTCTTCTAGCTCAATACGGGGTTAGATGGCCGGATCGTGTAACTAAGGTAAAAAACCTTAAAATCAGAGACTTTTCCCCTATTGCCGAAAAAATCAGGGCAGCTGTATTGCACAGAAAGTCTGCATCTGCCGCGATGTCCCGTGACAGCCACGGTGTTCAGTGGAGCACAGAAATAAACGCACAGTATAACGAGCGCGGAATAGCTAGCCTAGCTGAAGGAGTATCACCTTCTGAAGGGCTCCTTTCGACGTCGTTAGCTCTTTATCTTACAGAAGTTAATACAAAAGCACCTCAACTGAATGGCATTTGTTTTAAAGTAATACTATATTTATGCACCAAACGTCAGTAGCCTTCTGCTCTAACCGACGCTTGAAAGAGAAGTAACTATATTTTTTCCTTCAATTTTAGACACGGCTGTACACGTGTGTGAAACGTAACCCACATCCCACCTGCATCACGCGTGTATTCCGGTAGATAATTGTATGTTAGCACACTTCCCTCCGGACGCAGAAAACCGCGGTGAAACAAATTACTCCAAACCTGCTTGAAAGCTTCACGACAGGAAGACAGAAACAAGTAATTGTCTATAGTCTATCGCTGACATGACGTACAGCTTTGCGAGCAGCTCTGGGTAAATAATTATTAACATGTGCGACAGATGGATTGCAGCCACAGACATCTACATATAGCCTATTCATGCAGCAGAGTGTCTATTTCACACAACCAAGTCTGTGGTTGGACGGTGTCACTGTCCTCTCTCGACACATCTTCCAGGAGAACGCACAGAACATACACCAGCCATTTCCTCGAATTCAACCACCGCCCTTCCGAGCCAGAACCGGGACTGTATTTGTATCTATGTAACACAGGTCTCCTACCAAATAGAGCAGGGGTCGAAGTAAAGGTAAACTTGTCTTGTGCACGCCATGACGAATTGTGTGCGAGTAAATATGCGATTCGGATAATTTTTAGCGCCGGTACAAGATTCAGGTCAGCGATCAGATTCACGTCTCGAAAAATTTATCCCTTGGAAAGACAGCGAACTGCCAATCAAACAGGAGGTTCAGCGAGCGGCCGAGCCGGTCTGAACGGTTTTAAAAAGAGAGAATACTCTTGCTTCTGGCGGGAAACGATGGAACCAAAGTTCGCCCGAGACCAGATCCAGCCCGTAGCCTCGGAATTTCAGAGAATCAGCTGTCAAATGCAACATTTGTTACTTGAGTCAAATGTACAGCAGGCTGCGTCTACTTAACACCGGGGGTTTCGCAGTTCGCCGACTTTCTGTCTTGTTCTTCAAACAATTATTCTTTTAAGTAATCACTCTTATCTCAGTCTACCATAGATCTTGCAATGTTAAAACACATACACTAACATAATCCTTTACCTTTTTCGTATTGCTTCTACAATTTTTCAATAATATGTTTGTTGTCTTTAATTCTGTTCAATTTATCTATTTAACAAACATTTCTCATTCGTCTCGTTAAATTAATATCTGCATTATTCCAAGACTGAATTTTTTTTTCAAATTTTCTCAACCTGCATAAAAGTAAAAAAAATTTCATCCTAATTCCACCTACTTACACCTAGAAATAAATGTGACCAGCATTGTTGAATTTATCTGCAGAAATTATTATTATTATTATTATTATTATTACCATCAAAATCATCACCATCAACATCATCACCACTACCATATAATGACAATTACCTCTTTCTGTCCGAAGCCTCTAACCCTCCAACTTTTTCCACTAGTTATCCCATAAAACCTAAACTACACTACAGTCTACATTGAGGCACGTTGTTTTCCGAAATTATCCATACTACTGCGGTGAACAGATCTTCGCCTACACCCACTGCCGCTTTGTTACTTCAATACCATCACCAGTCTCCGTTTGGTAATGTAAGTGCGTGGCACTTATGTCTAACACAACTGTTTTATTGGCTATTATAGGAGGTTACAACTACATGTTTCGGCCCTATCCTTGGGCCATCTTCAGGTTGTATCACGAGACTTAGAGTATGCTATATTAGCATGCTACCTATTGGTAATAGGGATTTTTTGTAGAGCATGCTAATATAGCTTACTCTAAGTCTCGTGATACAACCTGAAGATGGCCCAAGGATAGGGCCGAAACATGTAGTTGTAACCTCCTATAATAGCCAATAAAACAGTTGTGTTAGACATAAGTGCCACGTACTAACATTACCAAAAGATTGTACAACACACAACAGGGATGACGCACATAAGAACCAGTCTCCGTCATCTTTCCACAAATTCCTCCCTTACCGGCAATGCTACAGCTCTACCATTACTCCAGTTTTCTCTTCTTCTACGTTGTCAAATAACTTTCACGAACTATCATAACTTCCTAATAACGAAACGCTTGAACCTCTACTGTACAAAGTGGACCGTTGAAAATGAGGTCTCTTGTACCTTCTCTGTCCATGCCCACAGAGTGATCGTGTATGTATTTAGTGTAGTGTCCAAAGATTCTTCTTAGCACGTCCTCGAAACGGGTCATTCATTTTCCCATGTCAGCAGAGCGGCGTATAGGTCATCCTGTCATTCACGTGGGAGACGCGTGTAAGGATAAGGAAGCCTGTTTGCGGATGGACAGTCTGATAAAATGTTCGATCGTGCCACCAAAGAGGCTGCATCACCCGGGCCTCACTTTCAGAAGCAACAAAAAGCTTCTGTTCTGTCTGTGCAGATCGCGCGTCTTCGAACAGAACAGCTCCGGAGAATGCCGGTATAGTGCCGATGTTGAGAGGGCCCTGAATGGAAAGTGTGTTATAGACGAGTTTCGATTGTCAGTGGAAAATGGTTACAAAATATTCGAAATCTAAGAGGTGTACGAATATCAAGTCACCCAATGCAACCCTGAAACAGGCGAAGATGTGCTTTTCGTGGACTATAAAAGCACATTTTTGAAACTAAAATCGGATCCAAAGCCCCGAAGACGAAGAGCGATATATTCAATCGTTTCGGGGGAGTGAAAGAATCACACAAGATAAGAAGTCGATCAAGTGTAACGCGGCGAATAGGGTTTTGACGAAACTCTGCCTCAACTCTATGTGGAAGAAAGTGACCGAGAGAAACAATAGGACGCAGACTAAATAAATTAGAGATCCTAAGCAACTCTATAGATTTCTGGCCACGCCCGGGTTCGAAGTGATAAATCTCATGACGGCTAATGATGACGTCGTCTTGGTTTCATGGGGGTTTAACGCTGAAGAACGCGTGCCAAATCTACGTCATATGAATGAGGTTATCGACACCTACGTCACCTCTGGGGCGGTATCTCAACAAACTACAAGAAAACGCGATTTATTGCGACACAGATTCTATTATATTCATTCAGCCGAGAGACGAATCGGAGCTGGTTGAAACGGGTCACAATTTGGGAGACATGAATTCCGAACCGAAACTTGGTGAATACATTTCAGAATTTGTGAGTGGGGGGGCTAAATAACGTAAAACCGCGAGTGAAGTCAGAGACATAACCTTAAATTACAGCGCTTCGCAGATGGTATATTTCGATGTCATTAGAGACATGATATTGAATCGTGAACCCGACCTCACAGTGACTGTACACACCAAGAATATGATTAAGAGAAAGAGGAAGTTAGTGGGTGCAGTATCGATGATCACGGAAATTGAGGACAAGAAACACAGAGTATCATTTTTCAAGGGACGGCGCCTGAATGATAATAATTCTATCCCGTTCGGTAATGTTTGAAACCCCGCGCGATTCGTCCTCCAGTTCGGGTATATATAGAGGGGAGGGAATGACGACGGTATTTAGTAATGAACGATGATCTCAAGTCCAAACACCCTTTTAACTGGATCATTAGCGCACCCAGTGGTTCTAGCAAGTCATCATTTTGTATACGATTCTTGCAAAACTTCGACTTGTTGTGCACCGAACAGAATTTCGATGGTGGATTAACGTAATGTTACAGTGAGAGGAAGGCGGTTGCCACAAAGCAGTTGGCAGTTCTGAGGAAGAACATCCGTTTAAACGAGGGTGTACTAGAGAATTTTGATAACGCACAAGGCATACCGTGTTTCTTCATCCTTGACGATCTGTTAAACGACGTTTATTCCAAGGAAGTGTGCAACCTATTTGCGAGAGGCAGCCATCACCGAAACATCGTCCAATTATCACACTCTTCAAATACTCAAATCAGCCCAACTAAAACAACGTAAATCTAGCATTTCAAACTGTAATCGTGAAACTTTGAACTGTATAAGTGAGTGTATTCTGAATGTTTTGAACACGAATCTAAAACTGACAGACTGCAGCAAAGGAAATTTGCCAAAGCATAAAGCGATACTGTGCGAGCTCGCTGATAAGCGTGTCTCTCGTTCTGCAAAGAAGCGACTCATAAACCTCGCTGCGGAATTCTATCGCTGTTGCTAACTGCGGTGATTCCAGTACTTGCCAATCTTTTATTCTGAACGCGTGCCAAATAATTCTGTTAAACAAAATGTACCTCGTCTCATCCGATATCCTTCGTACTACCGTGTAGCCTCCTCAATCTTACGAGAACAAGAACAGCCGAAAACACCCCTTCGGAATAAACGAAATAATAACAAGTGACATGTAACAGAGAAACAGCATCACCATGATAAGTGGGTTATGTTTCGTAAGAAAATCGTGGAAACCTATTTCAAACGATAAGCGTTGAAAAAAGAAATTGTAGAATTCTTAAGAAAAATATTACCTAAAAATACATCACATCAGCAAGTACCTCCTAAAATTAATCCGTCGATTATAGGTGAGCAGACTCCTCGAAGGTCCGAAGAAGAAACAGTCCCCATCTTTACCTCGACCTCGGCTATCGGGGACGATATTTACGTAGACGCCAAAGATAGTGTTGTCGAAATTAAAAACGATGATGACGATTTTAGCGACGTTGAAGGAAAGGTAAAATTTTCGGTAGGAAGCATTATGATGGAATAGCCAGTCCATTCTTGGGCCCGTATCTTTCCAATACGCGAGTGCTCGATACTCAATATGGTATCAGGAGAGAAGGCGATAATTTTAAGATCGGAAATTCTACCGTAAACATAGGTAATATGATTCATATCACTATTAAGGGGAAACGATTTAAGGGAACGGAAGATTTGTGGAAAATTTTGAAACGCAAAAACGTGAATTAAGACTCTATAGCCAAAATGATGTGCAAAGATATAAGACCACTTTGGAGATGACTAACGCTCACTTGGAGGGATACAAAGCCGGAGGCAACATTCAGACTTCTCGCGGAACTAAGTTCAAAAACGTTATCGAGAAATTATTTGCCGAGGCCAAGGTTGCATAGGCAAAAGTGGGTGACGTATTAACATGACCGCGCCCAGCCATCGGCCTTCTCGACCTTGTGAAACTTCAAGAAGCCGCAAAACAATGCAAGCTTGGATAGAGGACAGGCGAATTAAAGTCATGGTTTGATATACATGATGCATAAACCGCTTCGTCCGTGATTTCCCCGAAATCCGTATACCGTCAATAACTTCCTCGATGTGTGGAAATGTGATCTGGTAGATGTTCAAGCTCTCAGTAAATTCAACGATAACTACAAATATTTTATCAGTGATCTATGTTTTTTTCGAAATTCTTACACATCGTTTCCCTGAAATTGATGATGGGTCCCGCTGTAACGTCAACATTTCAATCGATTCCCAAGGACTCGACAAATTCTACACCTCTACGAAAACGACCGTTTTGGGTGCGAACAGAAAAAGGCAAACTATTTTTAATAGACATTTTCAAGACATGTTGAACGTGAGGATATTCAGTTCTAAGTATGTCGAAATCCCGACGTCAAATGCTCCATCATTGAGACGGTTCAGTGTACGATTCACGATAAGCTATACAAATACTTCACCTATATAAATACGAACAGATATATTGATAAATCCCGAATTTGACAAGGCCTACAATCAGACAGTTCACTGCACTACTGGAATGGCGCCTACAATAGTCACTGATTCAGACGTACTAGCGATATGGAAGAAAATAAACAAGAATCCTCGTGTTGGTAACATAACACCTGAATTTAGCTTTGGACAACATGTTCGCATCACTAAGGAGAAGATGATTCCCGAAATGCGCCGAACAGAATTTTAGCCAGATAACAAAAAGTGACATCACCTGAAATGCATAAGTCAAAGTCCACTGTCCGTTAGTAGCGAGTTCGACATTTTCGCGCCCAACTGATTCAGACGTCTGTTCTCGAGACGTTCGAGACGGTCAACAAACCCACTGCCCCGTTGATCAGAGCGATTTGAAGTTTCTGATACCCGCCGATAATGATACTTATGTTTACTAGATATCAAACTCTATACACGAGGTAAATTGATCTCGGGGGAAGGGAAGGACTTGGACGCCACAGACTTCACAGCCGTAACTAATAATTTCCTCAATTATCTGCTCAGTAACGTCAAGCTCAACGGCTTGACTATAACGCAGGCGGGCGAACTCTGTCAATATCGCTCTTATCTCGAAACCCTCCTCATCTATTGCACCCTTGCCGCCGCTTATATATCACAAACTCGTTCTGGTATCTAGACAACGGTGATATGCTACCCTGAGACCCCACAGCGGCTCAGACCAGTACGACGAATAGAGGATTCATCGCCCTTTGGAATAAAATGAAACAGAGTAAGGAACTACAGCTTTATGGCCGATTACATTGCAATCTCTTCACCGTCCCGCTGTATTTTCTTCCCGGCGTCCGACTACAAATCAAATTAACGAAAGCCCTATCCAATTGCTACTTAATGAACAAATCGTCAGATTTAAAGACTACTTTCAAGTTGCTCGATGCGCAATTATTGTTAAATCGTATCAGACCGAAACCTACGATTCTGTTAGGTCGCGATTCTACTCTGAGCGAAGGAGGCATTGCGCGATACAACTTGACGAGAGTCGAACTCAAGACATTCACATTCTCTAGCGGATCGAAATCCTTGTCTATAGATAACTCCGTTTTGGGACCCATCACCCAGTAGCTTTTGTTCAACATGGTAAAGAACACAAGTTTTCTCGGCTCTGTGGACACCAATCCCGTACACATTTCGGCATTACGTTCACAGTAATTTGGCTTTGTTCGTGAAAGGAAAAGCGTTTCCATACGATGGCTTATCTCTATGTCTGGATAAAAAAAATCTGTCATAGGGTACAGGACGCTCTTCGAGGGATCTGGCATACATCACTCCAACTCGGGTCTTCAGATAACACACGTTATGTATATAGCCGGCTATTTCATGTTACTCTTCGACCTGACGCCAAACCGAGGCGCGTCGGAGGGTCATAGGTCAAATCCGAATAATAGCAATAACAAGAGAGAGCTAAAATTCAGTAAGTCATTGCCTGGCGCGATTACCTGTCTGCTGTACCTAGAATTTAACAACTCCGTCCGTATAGAATACCGCGAACTGTCACGTCCGACATCTGGAGGACTCGGTACAGATACTGTGAACCCTGAGAAATGTAAAATCGTTTCTTGGAGTATTTCCCTCCGATCTCTTACCGCAATCAATCACGCGATCTACCAGCGTCATCATCAACGCCGATCCTCACACAGAGAGTGTTTCACGCTGACTAGCCATTCATTTCGTACCCAGGTCCTCCAGTGCCTACTATTTCGACTCATACGGTAACTTCCCCATTATTCCTACAATCGACGTTTTCTTGAGGTGTAATTGCACCGTCTTAGATTACAACATGGTACAACTGCAAGGTCTGAACAGCACAGTCTGCGACCAATACTGCTGCCTATTCGCCCTTTACCTGGACTAAGGTTACATCCCGAAACAATTCGTCCGACTTTTCTCCGCTGACATAGCATCTGGCAAATAGATGAAATCTTAACATCCGAATTCGGACCGCTGGGCAAGGAACCACGCGGTGGTAAATGCACCTACAACACTATGAAAGGTTTTTCATAATCATATGAAGATAGAAACAAAAGAAATAAAGACGATCACTTACCAATTGGTTGGCTGATGAGAATCTTCTTTAAAAAGGTATGATTTTTGTGTCGCGCAGGGCTTTTGGCGGCAAGTTGATTCGCAGAGAGAGTGTGGTTCTTCCGTTGAAGATGCCGTGTGATATTTCACCCACGCTTTTATTGCACCAAAATGATTACTTTTAGTGATTCTATCAGCAACCTAATCACGAGTTGCACACGGCACGTTGCACCGGCCTCGCAAAACGTGCAATCCTTTCACTAAATAATGCGAAATTTATGATTTTTCGACACTTATTACTATGCACAAACTCATCATTTCTCAACTTCATCTAGAGAGAAACATCTCATCTGCTAACTAAAACGAACTAGCATCATCACAGGGTTGCACACGGCGCAATGCACTGGCCTTCCAACATATGCAATCGTTTCACTAAATAACACAAACGTTCTGACTTTTCAACATTTGTTACTGTGCACAAGCTCATCTTTTTCTCAACTTAACAGAAAAACGTCTCATCCAGTTAATTACATCTAGTTAAACAAATCTGCATTTCTCTTGCCAATAACCTATAAACCTTCCACATTTCGACATGTGTCCATCTCCTTCAAACATTTCACGACTTGTCAGCAATATTTCTGCATGTTTCCACCTGTCACATGCTAAACTTAAAACTATCCTCTCTATTCCATTTTTACATTTATTTACTTATAATTGAAAGATATTCAACAGTTTATATTACTTTATTCGCTACGTGCAAAATGGTACTACAGTGATACCTCGGCTAACGAAGATAATTCGTTCCGGAATCACATTCGTTAGCCGAAATCTTCGTTAGACGAAACACACATACAGACGGAAATGATAAGCTCCTGGAATGGCCCGACCGTTCATGTTTACTGCTTTATGCTAGCGTGCGCATCCACTAAAACATTCGTTACCCGAATCCATATTCGTTAGCCGAGACCGAAAAAAGAGCGAAAAAAATCTTCTTTAGCCGAAAAATTCGTTAGCAGTTTCACTCGATAGCCGAGGTATCAATGTATACAAATTCATATCGAACCTCGAAAATGACATGCAATATTTTGGGTAAAATTAAATATTTTATTCTATCAGATTCTAATTCGAACTTACCGCGTATTCAAATTTGGCTACATCCAATTTCATTACCAATACTGGCGAGGTCAAAATAAAATTTTATTCGTATTTCGTCCTTTCATTCATTTACATATGACACTTACAGCCATATAACCTCCTTATTACACGCAAAAATGTACTAAACCAAATATCGAACCTCGAAAATGACATGCTAATATTTTGAGTAAAATTCTTTTTTTTAATTTCATAACTTCTATCAAGTTCAAATTCGAACTTATAGCGCATTCAAATGTGACCACATCCAATTTCATTACTAATACTGACAATGTCAAAATAAAATTTTATTCATATTTCGTTCTTTCATTCACTTACTCATCACACGTACAGCCATATAATCTCCTTCATACATACAAAAATGCACTAAGCTTGCGCTCCACCTCTAACCCTTCCTTGGATCTCACTACCGCCAACAAACATCACGTGATCGTGTCGTGGTTCCTCACGTGATGTCGGCCGACCGACGGCTTGAAAATAATCCAATCACTGCGCACCCACTTACAGTCGACGGCGGGCATCGGGCGGTGACGCTCTAATCTCCGTGAAATGCGAGTCTACATTTTATTCCCGCCAAAAATCATCTACCCATACCTACGATTCCTCCCCCACCCCCCAGTAAAGCTAGGCGTCTGTCCGACATGTGTGTCTCGACTCGGTAAGAGAATTTCCCCCCGGGTCCAAAACATCTTGGGCGTATTGGGGCATGGTGCCACCCTGAAAAAATATCTTACCAAGTCGAAACACTTAAGTTACGGCAAACGCCCAGCATTACTACTGACCTTTATTCATGAACCCAACACGACGCCTTGCTTGGAGTTGGTTACTGTGTGACAGCTCAGAGGACATCTGGGGTCTGACAACTTGAACCCAGGGGCGTGGCGAGCGGGAAAAGACGCTAGTAAATGGTCAGTGTCGTTTTCCTTATACACCTTCCGTGTCTCAAATTAGCAGTCCGCAACTGCTGCTTCGTAATGACTGTATTGTGATTTGTACGTCGGTAAAAAGGGCAAGTGAATAGTCTACCTTACAACACATAACGATGGGGGAAATATATCTCTGCGTAAAACAAGGAAAATGCAAGTTAGTGTAGGAACGAAGCTTAAGTCTTCGATCTGGTAGACATTCAGTTACGTTTTTGGTGCCAACGAGAGAACGCAACATATGGTCGGGTTTGTCATGCGCTCTGTGTCACGACGCAGAGCATAAATCAGTATATTCAAATCATCTTCAACACAAACGTGCAAGCTGACAAGAAATCACAAACAGTTGCATCTTAGTTCAAGCAGAGGTTAATAAACGAGGCCGGAGTGAATGTAAAGTCACTTGCGACAAGGGCCTAGAAATATTTGTGACCATGGATGTTACGCTTGTAAGACTGTAATTGGAAATGATGTCGCTGAAATGGCACCGTTTCTGATTTGATTGATGTGGTGGCTAAGCATGGAGGAACTTTTGTTAAGAAACTGTGCTTAACCCAGCAACTGTACTGAGAAAGTAAAGTGAATGCTTCGAAGGAAATCAAACGTGTTCTCAGTGGGATTGTTGGAGCAATCACATGGTTTCGTTGAGTGATACGAACGAGAGAATAAATTACTTGCGTGTCACAGCAAAGTATGTTCGAAGTACAAATACCTATGCGCCGACAGTTACACAGTGTCATGAAAGAAATGAGAGAATATGTTAGAATTACGATCACGTAAATGTTAAGATCTTTTGACATGTTTGACAATATTGACGAACTTGTGTTCGTAACAGAGAGACGGAGGGGGTGGGGGGCAAACATTGTAGCGACGCTTCGTCGGTTTACTAACACGACGCTGAAAATAATGGGGGAAGAAAGTGTGACGTGGAAATGTTAGTATATTCTGCCGGGGTCTAACTGAATTTTTCAAAAGGTCTGGACTAAAAAATCTCCTAAATTGTTCGCTGAAAGTTGACTCAGAATCTCGATGGCCTAGAAACCTTCATGTCTGACTCAATCATTTCCCAGTGGGATAGAATTCTTGAGGTTCTTATATAAAAGTACAGAGATACATTTATTGATTCTTTAAAAAAAAGATTAGTGCAGAATACTGTTGGCTTTTTGACTCGTTTCAAAAACACCACCATAGCACCTACTGTCTAAGCAAGGAAACTGAGGGGACTTAAATTGTTATCCTCCGTAGAAACTAAACCAGAAGGTTCTGATTTTGTTCGAAACCTTAAAAAAGAAGGGAAAACCAATTGCGATAAAAAAAATGGAAAATCTTCATTACACATAAAATAGCTACAGTGCTGTATTCAAATTAACCTATAGACGCCTAACGTCAACTATAGTTGACGTACCGCACAGCTAACTTCCAAAGTTGCATTTTAAATATTTATTCAACAAATGTAGATACCGAATATTTTAAACATGGTTTACACTCTTCTTTTTTTTTCTCTTCAAAATGCAGTTTGTTTCATAATTCTAACGTATTTGGTTCCTTTCTTTTTCATATTTTATATACAGGGTGTGTTAAAATTAAAAAATAATAATTCCGGCGCCAAAAGATTAAAAGTAACCTAAAATCCCTTTAAAAAGCTGAAAAATTGAAAGCACTGTCAAGGCGGCTTATCAATGAAAATTCAGCTCAAGATAAAAAAAAATTGAAAATACTATAGAGCGTCCTTACAAGAAAAATGTCAACAATTGGAGACTTCGACGATTTCGAGGATTCATCTGGCAGTTAACCCTCTTCGGCTGCAACATGCATGGTGTGCAATATCGCGGAAATCGAAGGGTCCAAATACGGGTGTAGCAAAATTCAGTCTACTGGAATATTTGACCTTCTTTCTTCGTGATATCAACAAGAGAAAGAATACCCACACGTTACCAAATTAGCCTACTACATTTATATTATTCTGGTATCGAGCGTTGCCCCTGAGAGGAGCTGCTGCACTGCAGGACAGGCGCACCTGTCCCAAACCCACAGTTGATATCGTTTTCCTGAACAGCAGTTCTACGGAACAGACAAGAAAGCAGCATATAATTCTTTTTTTTATTAAAGCTGAATTTCCGATTTGACTTGCAGTTTCTAAGTACAGTCACTTGTCTTCGTTTACAGGGCTTGAGGCAGTGATCACTGATAAATGGAAAGTTGATAACATTTTTAAACTACAAGAATGATATAAAGTTAATTTAATTTCTTTATCCAAGAATAACTTTTAAAATAAATGACGTTATTTTGGTAGCTTTTGAAGGTTCTCTTGCTGAGTAAACTTTTATATGCTTGTTCTAATTAAAGTTATTACGTGTAATATCTACTTTACATTTTTTAAATTACAAATGTATTCACTAATAAATTTTATGCGCAAATTTGATTTCCATTATTCCCTCAAAAATTTCCGGAATTAGATTTATTTTGTAAATTATACCTGCGGATGAAGAAAAGACCTTGAGGATGCGGCTGTGACTAAGACTTGCGGATACTGCTTTGTTTATCCGCGCGGGACTCTGACTTTTTGAACCAAATACCAGAACATGTAAACAACCCTACTTTACGCTCAAGCGTTGTGTATATGTATTGGCTCTGATTATTTCCATAACATAACCCCTTCGTATTTATACTGGACACGGAATTTGTATTCTCTGAATTAGGAAGAACATTTTTCTACGTAAAATTTAGAATCATTCCGGGACAGTTGGCACAGCCGGCAGAGAAACCAAACTCTCTCCGTTTTTAACTCTTGATACTAGGAGAAAGTTGGCCGCACGCCACACCTCTGGCTCGGTTATGTGAAGAGAAGTGGACGCATTTGTTCTGTACCTCGTAATTGTTTGAGGTTCACAGTTTGTGATAAAAGCAGAAAGGTCGACATTTTTTCACCAGTTCTTACGACTTTCTTATTTCTCATGTCACTCTTCGCTAAATGTGTTTGTGGTATCCGTGCGATACGGTGGATCAACTAACGTACTTGGCATTAACCATATTGAACGTCTGTAAGCCGTTGAGGAAAATACGTCGTTTCTCCCTCTAAACGTGGTACACATTATCAATCGAGACATGACACGTCACGCGAAACAAATGTCTGTAAAAATCTGAAGTGAGACATGATACTTAAAACATTTCTTAAGGTCCGTAATGTACTTTAGATTAATACATATCCAGTTTTCTTACCTATTCAGCCCTGATAACACATGCATCCAAAGTACGTGCGAAAATTTGGTACTTCGTCACGACAGTGAAGGTCCTTGGAGAATCTGAGGGACGTTCTGAAACGTCTAGACAAAGGTGATTTGGTCTCAGGGAGGCACACACGCATTGCAAAATGCCAACCAGAACACTCTATAGCAGATCAAAATATGGCGACTGGGAGCAAAAAGCTACAGGCACACCAGTCGCAATGTTCAGATCATTTATTGTCACTGCCCTTAAACTGGCCAATAAAATAATAATCTACCATGGGGAAAGTGACGGTGATATAAGTCAATAGATAGTCTTTCAAAATACAATCTTAGCCCTTTACAGACGAAGCGCAGACAGCTTTATTTAAAGACCCATTCCGTACCGCGCTGTAAACACTTTTCATCTCAGTTATAAAAACCAACCAGTTTATGCTGTAAATGGCACAAGTCGCTGTTTGTTCTTAGATAAAAACAAAACACATAAATACAGTGTGGACGGAGACTAGAGTTGTTGAATGTTAAACTGTTGGTGCATCACGTAACCAGTAAAGTGTAAAAGATTAATGCGAACCTGTAAAATTACTTCCTTACAATACGCAATTCATATCAATAACATTAATTTTGTCAGTCCGGCGCTGATGAAGTATCCTCAAGCACGGCTGCGAATGTAAGCCATATAAAGGCTTGCCAGTTTGTTCTGAAAGAAAACTATGAATAGCAGTACATAAAAACCTGGCCACAAAATTGTGCATAACATCACAGTTGCCATTCCGTCTCTGAACAAAAAATATCAGACCTGTCAGACTTCAAATAAATCTTCCAGCACACCAGTAGCATTTCCAGCTCAGGTCTCTAGGCATCAGTCTCAAGGCAACAGTCTACTGTGTGTTGCCCATCCGTTTTACGAATGACCACCAAAGGTCAATTTTGTATGCAAATAATCTCAAAACTCGGACCATCTTGACTAATGTTACTTCTCATGATTAATACAAGGCTTGCTGGTGGGACGCTTAATGGATTTCTTTGAGTTTCCCGCTGAAGAAAACACTGTTAGCTGTCTTTCATGTGGTCCTGACGGTACGTAAATGTACGAATCGCCCAAGGAGAGAGAGAGATCCTGCGCTGGGAGCGTCGGCCATTCGTTCTTCAATTGTTAAATCGGCCCCGTCTGCTTTCCATGCTCACATCCACCTACCACCTGTACTGTTACCCTGCGATGTAGACTGTGTCGTATGAAAAGATACAACTGTGTTAATTTTACGATGGGATTTTTTACTTTTATAAGGGGTAATGGTAAAACCTTAGCCCGACCTAACTTTCCATTTCGTAGGACGGAATCGATAGTGTCGTTCGAAAGAGGGTTCTGTTCATGTGCCAAATTGCAAGTCTTTCTTGTTACACAGACTGAAAGGAATCATGTCAGGCTACGCGCGCGATTTCAACAAAATCGAGACACAAGTTATCATCACGTTTTCTTTCCCTTGCAAGGCAAAGCGCCAAAAGAAATTCAAGCCATTCTGACAGAAACATTAGAGGAACATACATCATCGTATGTCACCGTAAAAAACTGTGTGGCCCAGTTTAAAAGAGGTGATTTTTCCACCTGTGTTGCGCCTCGTCCTGGACGACCAAAAACAGTGAACACCCCGGAGATTATTGATCACATTCACCAGCTAATCTTGGAAGACCGCCGGATTTCAGCAAAATCAATAGCTGGACAACTGGGCATCTCACGTGAGCGAGTTGGGACCATCATTCATGAAGATTAGGACATGAGGAAGCTCTCCGCGAAGTGGGTCCCGAAATGTCTCAACGCGTATCATAAAATTCCTACTTTGCCAATCGTCTGAGCTAAATTTGGAATTTTTTCGGCGCGATCCAAACGATTTCCTGTCCCGATTGGTGACAATGGACGAAACCTGGTTATATCACTATGACGTGGAGACAAAGCAACAATCAATGGAGTGGCGGCATAGCGACTCACCCGGCCCCAAAAATTCCAAGTGTAAAAAACCGCTGGAAAAGTCCTCGCCATGATTTTTGGGGATTAAGAAGGTATCCTACCCATTGATTATCTTCCAAAGGGGCAAACTATCAACGCGGAGTGTTACTCTTATCTGATGGTACAACTGAAGGATATTTTGAAGGGAAAACACCACTGGAAGTTCACCAAGTGAGTCTTGTTCTTGCGCGACAATACCGCAACTCACCGGGCACTTACAACCCAAAGAAACTGGCCTACCTGGGTTTCCAACTTCTTTATCACCCACCCTATTCTCCGGATCTGGCCCCGTCGGACTATCACCTGTTCCCTGGACTGAAAAAGCAATTGAAATGTTGCCATTTTTCGTCCGACGCGGAGGTCATTACTGCCGCGGAGACCTGGTTGGACGGACAATTTTCTGAATTTTTTTGAGTGGCTTGAAAAAGTTAAAGCAAGGGGCTAAGAAGAGTATTGAGTTTCGTGGCGAGTATGTTGTATAAATCCCGAGTTTGGTCGCTGTAGCTTGTTTCCTTCCTGTTAGGGCTAAGGACTTATCAGCCCCCTCTCGTATTTTAGTGTTAGAAAGAGACTAAAACTGTAAGATTCTAAAGTGAAAGGAGAACTGAAAATGAAAATGCAGTTGCCGCTTCCGTGAAAGTAAGTTACCTCTTTGCACATGAAGGTGAGGAGCACACAGCTGGTGGGAGCCTTATTAAGCTCTGTCCAGTTGATATGCTTGCATATATGACAGACGAGGAAGCTCCGAGGAAAATTCAGCTACTGCTTTCAGCCGAAAACAGGAGTTAGAGAGTAATTTAATATTGTGCAACAAATGTGGTGGATGAATTATTTCGTAGACTGAAGTCGAATGAGTGGTTCACAATTCAACTATACGATAACATAGATTACGTTCATTTCTCATTTCTGCCTCTTTTTGTCTTGTAGGTTTAGGAATTTAATTTGACGAAGATTTGACACTATGCATCACATTTATTCATAAATGACAGGCAAGAAGAGAACTTTCTAACTTTATATCAATTTTTGGCAAACCACCAAACAGACTGAAACAAATGAACTGAGGATTGTCCAGACGGTGCGAAGACAATGAAAGAAAAATTGTAAGTTTTGTGGCTCGTACAGTAAGTGTTTCCGAAGTGTGTGCAAGTAGCCACTTCAATGAGCACAAACATTTATTGGTAGTTAAAACAGAATGTCAAACCACTTGAAACCTGCATTAGACAATGCAGGACAATTTGTTAACTTTATCTAATGCGCGAACTTAAAATTCCAGACTCTGTAACTGCTCCATGATGATATGGGACTGAGCAAGAAACTGCGATTTTTCACAGCGAAGTTCGTTGGCAATCCACTCGTAAGGTTCTGTTGACAGCGTTGCAACTGAGGAAAAAAATCTGGATTTTCTTTTTTTTTGCCTGAAACACAGGGACAATATTAGCCAACTTTTTCTCAGATGTTCGTTGGTTGCAGCAGCTGGCCTGCCTCGTTGATAATCTCAGTAAGTTAAAACTAAACCAACCTGTCACTGCAGGGCTACAGAATAACAGCACACAGAGCTGAGGGCAAAGCAGATATTGCTAAGTTATAGCTTATATTGCTAAGTTATAGCTTATATTGCTAAGTTATAGCTTACATTGCTAAGTTATAGCTTATATTTTTACTAACGTTTGCAACAAAATAATTTGGATTGTTTAGTTACGATGAAAACGTAGTTTGAACAACATTTGTATCAGAAAGTGTAAAACGTAGTTTGAACAACATTTGTATCAGAAAGTGTAAAACGTAGTTTGAACAACATTTGTATCAGAAAGTGTAAAACGTAGTTTGAACAACATTTGTATCAGAAAGTGTAAAACGTGACGTATCTAAGCATCTGAGATAATTACAAGACTCAAGTGAAGAATATTTTTCACCAAATTATCATGATAATTGGGTCAAAATTCCTTTCACTGGCTCATTCCAAGAGAATAATTCTCATTGATTGAACATAAAGAGTTAATAGATATTGCGAATGATTCAGTCTTCAAGCAAATTTCCCCAATGTGTTTCTTTGAGGCTTTAAGGTCAGGTTCACTAAGGAGTATTCTGAAATCTCGCTGCAGCTCTTAGCAAACGGCTGTCTTTGGTAAACCCTTACCATTGTGAATCTGGATTTTCGCTATAGAAAAAGAAAAAAAAACTAAATGTAGAAGTGGCTAGAAGCTGAAGCGGATCTGAAATTGCAAATGTCGCCCATTGTACCAGATTTCAAATCGATGTTTTCACCACAACAGCCTCATACGTCGACTGTGACATATTGACATAAAGTAGTTTGTACTGTTTTAGCGCTTGACTGAACATATAGTGACATTTTAACGTTATATTTTTTTCCTTACAAGCAATAAACCTATTTCTACATTCCTCTACTTTACTTGACTGTACCTTCATTGCCAAATCAAAAACGGGTATACATTTCGTGAAACAATACAGTCGTGAAAGTGTTTCCGCAGTTAAAAAATTGAGAGGCATTGCTCTAACACAATCAACAAACTAATATTTTAAGAAAAATGTGATATTTCTCCCGAATATATGCCGTAGGACTTCAGTAGTTTAATAATCATCGAACCACTTGTACATCTGTGACTAGTGATGTAGTTCTAGGGGAAAATGTGAGAAATTCCATATTGAAATTTCCCCCATAACATAGGAGCAGCTTATAGCAGACCTTCCTTAAGGGTTTTCCTTTTTAATAACCAACTCTTGTATTAAAGCTAAACAACGTTTCACTCACAAACATTCAAGACACCATAACACCATAACACGACTGAGAAACTGTATACATTCTAATAAAGCTAAAATTTCACATTAAACAGTAAGTTGTGGATCCTACGCTTTACCTCTATGTTTGGAGAAACCTTCACTACCTAACGGAATTTAGAGGGTAGAGTCACCCTTGACAAGCTGGCATTCGCCAGTCTGTTCAAGAAATGTAAATAGTATTAAGTTCTTCACAACAACCTGCTGTGGATAATATATCATAAGCCATTTCAGCCAAGCCCAGTTTATCACGACTTAAGAGCTTCAGGTAAAACTTAATGTTATCTACTGGTCTCCGCGTAGCTTCTAATTAAAATCTTACATGAATTAGTCAGGCACTCCACACAAATTCGGCACACAAACCAAAACATTTGTGCACTGCACCAAATATCGCCGATGACCGTTCAGCGATTTTTCCGTAAATTGCAGGTTCAAATTCTACACTTCACACGAGGTTAGGCACTCGTTACAGACATTTCACGCAGCTCTCTTTCTTCAGGTGTATTACTGCACAGTCACACTCTGTGGTAAGAATGTAGGAAACAACAATCAATTCAGATCACAAACCGAAGTCTACTTACTTACTACAGACATCTTAAGTTCTACATAAACAATATGTTACAATTATAATTGTATTTTTGGGGGAGGGGGGAAATAACTATTATGTAAGTCGACTTTCTGTGTACATTAAATGTGATGAACATCACGCCAAAAATGCGCATCGTCGCTATATTTGCAATTGATGAAAATGTCAATATTTCATACACATTTATTTCCGTACCAAAATGAACTTAGCGAATTCTGTCATATTTCATAAGTTTTGTCACAAAACTTAAATTTAAAGTATTATTTGCATGTTTGCACCAAGTTGCGGAATAATCGTTTAACCGTTGGAAAACCTACCGGCGTGGTGAGGGGGGAGCCTAGACACATACGTAGGCAGACAGCCTGGTGATCCTAAGGTACTTTTTTTTCTTACTTCGCAAAGGAATGCAGACAACAAATTAGCTATTGCAACTGAAACTTCAATGTAACAACAATATTTATTAAAACCAACTAATTGCACATATTTGTCAAACCATTTAAAACCACATAATTGGATTAAAATGGATTTAAAATATCTCCTACATGTTTCAATCCCTCTATGGGATCATCCTC
>Ga0123354_10004340_pt1 | contig 20075 bp, 16 predicted proteins | sample TergutLab28metaG_2_FD_97872 | JGI IMG/M metagenome (GOLD analysis project Ga0123354, IMG submission 97872) | Labiotermes labralis P4 segment gut microbial communities from Petit-Saut dam, French Guiana - Lab288 P4 | ecosystem: Host-associated > Arthropoda: Insects > Digestive system > Gut ...
GGAGATATTTTAAATCCATTTTAATCCAATAATGTGGTTTTAAATGGTTTGACAAATATGTGCAATTAGTTGGTTTTAATAAATATTGTTATCACATTGCACGGTAATAAAATGAAAATAATCATTTTTAAAGTTTACAAGTGGTATATTTCACCATTTAGATGTAGACCATGAGAAGGTGCATTTTATGAAACACAGCTCTTTATAACAGAAAGGATGAGGCTTACGAGCAGTAGGTAGAAGGCTACAGGTGCTTAGAGGGTTGCCAGTATAGCCAGGCAGACAGCTGCAGGAAGGAGCATGATTCACAACACGACACTCTGCATTGAGACCACATGCACCTGGACAGGGGTCCACACACTTGTTTCGTACACATGCTCTTGCTCTATTGCAATCTGTATTTAGAACACACTCTGGTCGACAGCCAGTGTATGGATCTCCTGAATATTCTGGCAAGCATGTGCATGATCCAGCACCATTACGTTCCTTGCACACAGCATTTGCACCACATGGTGATGGATTGCAAGGATCACGGGGAGCTTCAACTGCTGTAATAGCAACAAGTGTAATGTCACTTTTGTACTGTTAATTCATTCCTTGCATAGTGAACTGACTTACAAACTTTGTTGGCACCAACAAATGCACAATTCTATATATTATATACTTTAATATTAATATGCTCCTACATGTTTCAGCACAATTGCAATCCTCAGGTAGCATATTGAATGTGCACCTGCACATTTGATAAGCACTATCATTGTAAAACTATTTTATTGCTGTATGTTTTAACAACATGTATAAGCAAATTAATAGTAAACTACATAATATAGACACACACACACACACACACACACACACACATATATATATGTGTGTGTGTGTGTGTGTGTTTGTGTGTGATGGTGCTAATACAGTTAGTAAACCATTTCACAATGCATGGAATGAACAATATAAAAGTTATAAATGCTCAACAAGCAAGAATTATCCAGCTTCACAAGAACACCAAGCAACAATTGCTTAAAACTAATGCAGCAATATGGTTTAATAAAATGTGCAGACTCAAACACCTAACCCCTAAATACATCAAATTAAAGTCAATGGAAATAGCACACAAAGCATCCATACCAGAAATGCAGCAGTAAAAAATAGAATTAACCAAGTACAACCTGCATTATCGGTATGCATGATTATTTTAAAACCATTTTATTGCTGTACGTTTTAACAACATTGCCATAAGCTACATGTGCTGAAACATGTAGGAGCATATTAATATTAAGATACATAATATATAGAATTGTGCCAACAAAATTTGTAAATGAGTAATGTCATTCCATGACACATTCTATCAGCAAATCAACATATGAATGCATAGCACATATGTATGACACTCTTCTAAAATTTCATTCATCTTGACATACCAGCACTCATTCTGCATTATTGCAATGACTCTTTAATTATCCCCACCATACATAAATGCAACTCCTCAACTAACATACTAGGCACATTAAATAACTTAAATCTGTTCAAACTACTCACAACAAAAAAGATGGTCTTAAAAAAAACAAAGAATTCTTACACTGTGGAATGCTAGAGCAACCTGCAAAAGGATCACCAGTGTATCCCATTAGACACTGACACACAGGTGCATTTTTCACTGCCACACATGTTGTATGAGGCCCACAAGTGCCGCGGCAAGGATCTTTACATCGTTTGCCCTGACATGCCAAGCTGCTGGGACATTCAGCATTGATGGTGCATTCTGGACGGCAGTTGGGAGCCCTGCCCACATAGTATGGTAGGCAAGAACATGATGGATGGTTGTCTACAACTTGACAGTGAGAATTTGGACCACATGGAGATGGAACACATGGATTTGTATTTTCAGCAGCTTGAATGGTCTGCTCTAGAAAGAAAAAAATTTACACCTACATGCAGCATGCAATATAGAAGAACTAACTACAAGAGACTTCTGCAGTAGTCAGAAAACATGCTTATAAAGTCATTCTGTACAAAAGGAAGGTATATTCTGGCAGGCAGACTTTATTATAGCTTTATATACAGCACTTTTTTTTTTCATGTAGTGTACAGAACAATATATGAGTACTTTCAGTTCCACCATACAAGTGTGCTATCTTCAGATTTTAATGGTGTAAAATGTACAAATGAGGTCTTCTCATATGTCACTCATTTATATGTATTGTAGCATTCTAATGGTACTTGGTCTGCCTCCTACTAAGTCACATTAGTGGGTGTATATGGATTTCATACCACCTAATGTGTTCTTCTAAAGGGGTTGTGACTCCTTCAAACATAGGCCATAAATTATTTGATGAAAAGCAGAAAACCTTCTACACGGATTCTTAAGTAAATTTTTAACAATGTAAAAGTGACAAGGAAACATAATTCTGAACATTTCACATGTATTTGGATTAGAGGAAAATGGGCAAAGTTGCTCCACTGGCCAATGATGCCCCACCATCAGTTACTCCTAAATCTTAGCAATAGGAAGCAGCATGCACGACATATCTAGGAGGTTTTCCATTGGTGAGTCTGAGAACATGCAGGTTACGGCTGCTGTGTTTCCCCAGCACCCTGACACTGTTCTAAGCAGTGTGATTTGTAACCTTATATGTTTCAGTGGGCTATGTTTTAATAATTTTCTGTTTGTTTATGCATACAGTAATTTTACCAACGGTTTGCATGAAGGAAGAGTGGACTTTTCTTTACTGATTTATATCATTACAAAGTTTTGCAAGCCATACTGAAGTCACATGATCAGCCAGAGCATCTTTGCTCCACATTTGGGTAAAGTCACCCCATTGAAAGATGGGCAAAGATGCCCCAACAACATTTTAAGTCACTTGGTTGGCCTATGTTCATACATCAAAATGTATACTGCATTTTCATTGAAATTTTAACAAAAGGCTACAAAATTTTCACCCACCTATTAAAATATATATTATTTGCTGAGTCTATGAAAAGTGGCTAAAAGAAAACTGCACAATTTTCTCTAAGACCTGCATCGATTGTGGATGCAACAACCATTCTAAGAATCTTCATTAAAGTAAAAAATCTAAAAAGAAGTAATAGGACATCTCATAGTGTTACAGAAAATAGATTATTTTGTTTGATTACAATTTTGTTTGCCACAAATTTATTATTTTATAATGCATTACATGTGGGGCATCCTTCACCATGCATATACCACAGATGACCATTTGCATACCTTTCTAATTTTTAATGCTGTCAGTAAATGAATTTAAATTCGCTATAAAGGATCTGACTGCCTTGTAGCAGAGACCCTACCATACCTCTTACACACCAAGATATAACTCCTCTTGCTACACATACTTGTAAAAATCTGTCAGAACCAAAAGTGGGGCATCATTAGCCAATTTCCCCTATGAGAAACAAAGAAGGACCGCACATCCAACACAGAATTCTACAGTTCTTTATATACAAGACTACATGACTCAAAGTCAGAAATATGCATTCAAGAATTTCGAAAGGCAGGTCAGTGGTTTCTAAGGTACTAATACATTCAAAAGGCAGGGAAGGGAGAGGGAGGGCATTTCTTTACAGATATATATGCAGGTCAGCACAAATTCCTGTTTGCTGTCTGCCATTTGTACTGTTACACTCCTATAGTCTGTTACTCATACAGATGTCCTGGTGAAATGGCATGCTATATAAAAATAAATATAGACAATTTCAGAAAAATACAGAAACCCAGAACCATAATACATGCCAAAGCCCAGATCTCCATATTCAGTTTTGCAGAACTAGTGTCTTTAAAAAAAAAAAGCATAGTGAACACAGGAATTAAAATATACAATAAATTGCCATGTCAAATGAGGAAGCTGAAGAAAATGCAACACCTTATGAGGGAGCTGAGGTCCTTTTCATTACAACATACATTCTACTCCATAGATAAATACGTCTCATTAATTAGTAGAACTTTAATGTTCAATTTAGTTGCCCTTTGGAAAGACAATTTGTTTTCTCATTAAGTGTTCTGATTGTAAGTTGGTTGATATTGTAGACATGAAAAATGTGTCCCACAAATACTTTTAGATAAATATATTATGACATATGTAAACTTGAAACCGTGTGCAGTAAATTATTGACATGTCCAATGCCAACAACTTGGCACAAAGGATGAATAAAATGATTGATTGAATGATTGGTTGATTGATTGACTGAAATGTGTGTCATAATGAACTGATTTTGAATAAAGCAATAATGGAAATGGAAATTCTGAAGTGCCATTTAGCTTTTTCCTCCAGATAATATTAAAAACCATAAAAATATCTATTCATAATGACTAGTTTTCAAATCACAACCTGGGTCTCCTGGATGTAAAAGAGTATTAGAAATTATGACACCTTGAAACTTGGAGGTTGTAGGCGTTCTGAAATACGTAAATTATTTAGGCATGAATTTTATCATACACACACACACACACACACAAAAACAAAAACAAAAACAAAAACAAAAAAAAACCAATAGTGACAATAACAATCTGTTAACCACATAAATGATTTTTTGTTTCTCAGCTTCATAACATCAAATGAACTGCTGAATTTCATCCTGCAGCATCGTTAATCAATATAATTATTAACATGGCTTGAACCCATACAAATTCTACTATGGTTTATATTTTCAAGAATTTAAACCAAGAAGATAATGCATCAGTTCAGCCCCAGTCCTTAAAAATCGGTTACATTGACACCAGGGAAACATAATTATAATGTATAATACACACACATACACATATTTTATATATATATATATATATATATATAAAATTTATTTTCTTATGTACCGGGTCTGGCAATTACACAACAAGACTGACGTTTTTGTGCAGCAAACTGGCAAAACTGATAAGATTTTTAATACTAGATTAGGTGACTTTAAGGCAGAAATGAGATGTTACAGACAAAAACAGACGTGGCCATCTGCTAACTATAAGAACTGATCCTGATGCGGGAAAAAGGCACCAACTGATATGGTGAGAGATGATCCTTGATTTACTGTTTGGGAGATAGAAAAAATAAGTATGAACAGGGAAACTAAGACCAATTTTGACAAAAGATCTAAGCACAGAGAAAGCCTATGCCAGAAGAGTAACATAAATGTTATCACTTAGAAAAAAAGAGAGATAGAAGGAAAGAAATAATCTCAGATCTCGCAGAAACCGACATTTCTGAATGTACAGGTACTGGAGATGTGATACAGGTCTTCCCCTATAACCCAAAAACAAAATGCTGAAAGTGTCCAATAGAAGACACCAAAATCATCAAGTTTAAAACAAATGCATAACGTCAAAATCAAAAGTCTATTTCGTCTGTATTCTCGCATATTAGAAAATTTATCCAATACAAATTTCATTTTTCCAAAGCCAACAGTTTACTAAGTTAGTTTTTGATGGGACACTTAGAAGAGTTATTAGGAGCAGTTCATTTGCTAAAAAAGATCAAATATTTTAAATTGACAACTGAATTTTGCATGAGGATAAAAGCATTTTCTCACAAAGAACCTTTAGTAAAGTGATATTTGACCAAAAGATAATCGCCAAAGTATACAAAAATCCATTTCATTCCCACAACTAGAATGTGTGTGATTTTATCATGTTCCTGAGATTGAAAACCCCATACGGGTCTCATTTTTAATTACATTAAGACATTCCAAGCCATAAGACAATACTGAAAGGACTTCCAGAAAATTATTTCCAGCAGTATTTCCACACACAGTAGATACATTGTAATGCATATTTCAAATCAGAATATACAAGTCATGGAGATGAATATATTCACTAAAGTCCATTATTTAACTGCCAGACCTCAAAACAAAAAAGCAAGGTCGAAAAGGCAAGTTTCATTCTTACTTTCCAAAGAAGGTATTCAAGAGAGTGCATAGACATTAGATAAGCAGATATTCACAAAGTTAAAGACAGATGACAGGCAATGCTTACTTTCTTCTTTAATGCATCGAACAAAAGGATCACCAATAAAACCCACAGAACAGGTACATATAGGGCTGTGGTTCACAACTTGACAGGTGGCATTAAGACCACATATGGCTGGACATGGGTCCAAACATTTCTGGTTGACACATGCTTTTTCCTGAGGACAGTCAGTGCTCACAATACATTCGGGTCTGCATGTTGGTGGTGAACCAACATGCCCTGCCTGACATGAGCAGACAGGATGTTCACTTACTACATGGCATACACTGTACAGTCCACATGGAGAAGGTAAACAAGGATTCCTTGAAGATTCCTCCTGTGATACCACAACTAAAGGGAGAGATATACATTCATTATTACAACATGCAGCAATACAAGACAGGAGTCAATTATAAGATACATAACACATGCATTCTATAGTGAAGAGAAGCATAGCAAGTATTCATGAAATTTAAAAACTGTACATTACTAAAAATCTGTTCAACTGACAAAAGTTTAGAACTTGGTACTTCGCATGCAATATACACAAACTTTTGCTATTTTGGGAATGCTAATGAACACACATATGAACTAACTAAAGTAAGGTAATGGGTGTGAAGCTGTACACACTTAAAAGTTTGACTGATAAACACTTAAAAAAACTGTTTCTAGGGTGACAGTTATGAATGATACAGAGAAAAACAGAGCTTACTAGGTTGCACTACATGGCATGAGATGAAAGGATTCCCAGCATAGCCTGGCAGACAGCTGCAGGAAGGAGAATGATTCACAACTTGGCATTCAGCATTGATGCCACAAGTTCCTTGGCACATGCTGCGGCACTTGTTGTTTACACACGCCTTATCATGTGGACAGTCGGTGTTCAAAATGCACTCTGGTCGACAACTTAAATATGGGTTCCCAAAGTAACCTTGCTGACATACACATGATACTGCCCCTTGATGTTGTTTACAGACTGCATTAGAGCCACATGGAGATGGAATACAGGGGTCTCTTAGACCATCTGTTACCACTGGTGCCACGGCTGGAATGGTCATGGAGGAAACAATCCAGTTGGAAAAACATCAAAATATGTAATCTATGTCCAGTTTCCTTAGTTAAAATACCATTCACAACTCATTCAATCAACATCAGCATTTTTCTCTATCATGCCCATTCTCATATATTTTAAAACAAGATTGCAAATGATGTATGTCATGACCCAGTACACAGGTATTACCAAGACATTCTTTGCTTTAAAAATGTCATACAGTTTCATTGTACACGCAAAAGTGTAATTCATATGTGCCCATTAGAAAATTATGACCTTCCTTGCATCCCCATTGTCATATAATTCACAAATGCTCACCAGCATTATGTGCAGATCTCTTATTAGACTGAATTTCACCCAAAATGGATAATAAATGTGATTTTTACAAAAGTCACAATCACTCCTTAAACATTTGTGGTCATCCCATATGCTCAGTTTCACCCAAATCATTTGAAAAATGTATAAAATATGGACAAAATTTCATTTATGGCCCTAAGCAAACCAGGACTTTCACTCTACCATTTTCATAAAACTAAAAAATGCTCAGTGGCAATGCATACGTGTACAGAGCCTCCATATCGAAGTTAACCCAAACTCAGTCAAGATATGTAGAAAATACAAGTAGAAATTCATTTACACCCTTACACTGAGCCGATTTCCAGTAAACTCATGCTCACTTGACACTTTTTGTAAATAACTTCTACACCAAATTAAAAAAAAAAAAGTTACAAATGGTTTGGATTCCGATACTAGGTCACAAAAGTATGAGCGGACACACATGGCCCCATGCAAATCATTCTTGTCTTGTACTTCGTCAAGACCACCTCAGAGCAATGATGGTGGTAAATATAGCTTCATATAAAATAATATGTATCTTTGTCCAAAATCATGAATGTCTCAAACCTCAATTGTGTTAATTGAGGCATGACAGTTGGAATCTAATGTGATATTTATTTAATACACCAAAACCTGTGTATACTGCATCCCTTAGCGCAAAAAGTGAATAAATGTAATTTTCAGTTAGTGAAGATAAAGATCAGTATTTCTCTGAAATATCTAATAATAATGGAACCATATTCAACAGTACGCATGTCAATATATATCTTCTGCACCTTGTAAACTTGTAAGCTGACAAAGGCTTTGGCCTTAAGCATGGAATCTTACTTGCTGGAACAGGAGAGCAGCCTGAGAATGGGTCACCTGTGAGTCCAGGCAAACACGTACATACTGGCCCATGGTTGACCACATGACAGATTGCTCTAGGCCCACAAGATCCTGGGCAAGGATCCCTACAACTTTCCTTCTGACATGCCAAGTTGCTAGGACATTCTGCATTGATAGTGCACTCAGGTCGACAGTTTGGAGCTCGGCCAACATAGTTTGGCAAACATGTGCAAGCCGGTGTGCTGCCAACAGCACGGCACTGTGAATTTGGCCCACATGGTGAAGGCACACAAGGGTTACCACTCGGAGGTTCAGGAGATTCTAGAATAACAGGGGTATTGCCAGTTGGGTCACAAGCAGCAGATAAGGTTACAACTGAAGTAAATTTAAGAATAAGATACAGAAGATTACCGTCAAGAGGAAGTAAAATAATTAATTCCACATAATTAAAGGTTGCCCAATAAAGGGTATCTAGTCAGATGATGTAAAGCATAAACTACAGACTGAAGGTACAGTATATTAGAAGATTAATGTTTTTACACAATACAAAAACCAAAGATTATGAAAAGTATATGTGCATATATATGTTCTTGTAACTATAAATGAAAGCTACAAGTGATTCCATATGCAGAATAAAGTCAGCAATTAGTTAACTTGTGTTTTAGAAACCTACTCAGTACATACAACTAAAATGTGTTATGTTGATACCACTAAGGAAAATATATAGAATTACCTTTAGTTGTGAACTATGAAGCATTATGCCCAAATAAAGTATGATAAGTATAAGCCTATATATAGTACACACTTCTAACATGGTGCTAACAGACTTGACCACTAACTGTGCCAAGGGAATATGTGGTTCATTTTTGAAGTGCGTACAAGAGATGATTGACAAGCAAGGCTAAACATTAATGAAGAAAATAAAGTAAACATCACTTAATTTTGAAAAGACCCATGTTATGGTTTTACTCAACTGTAATATTCTCCAATCAGTACTAATTAGGTGAATATATTAACCGAAGTTTTTGGAACAAAACAGTCCTTGGCTAATACTTACTATCCTTTATATAAAAATAAAAGTGTTTTTCAAACCAAATGCAATAGAAATATGTTCAAAAAAAGAGGTGAAAATAGGAAGCTTACTTTCTTGTATCAGACATCTTGCAAAAGGATCACCAGTAAAGCCCGCAGCACACATACAGATTGGATTGTGATTCACAACTTGACAGCGAGCATTGAAACCACATGTGCCTGGACATGGATCCTGACATTTTTGGTTGATACAGGCCAGGTTTTGTGGGCAGTCAGAACTAACAACGCACTGAGGCCTGCATGTGGGTGGGGAACCCACACAGCCGGGCTGACAAGAGCACACAGCATGACTGTCCACAACTCGGCACACACTGTTAGGACCACATGGGCTTGGCAAACAGGGGTTTGCAGGACAGGCTGGAGCTACAGCTGTGTACCAAAGATGAAAGGAGAGAGCTTTGTTATGTGAAGTACAGAATATAAACCAATGTAAAATAATACATACTACAGTTGAATGTATACTTTATAAACAAGGAGTTTGTTAACATGCATTTAGTGTTAAAGTGTAGACAGGAAAGAAAAGACTCAGTCTGATTACATTATTTCTTTCCTGTTCTAATAGTACACATTCACATTAAGAATTATACAGTACAGTACACCAAACAAAACTAAATGGAACTGAAATATGATGTACAAGTACAGGGTGAGGAAGGAAAATGTGGAAGTGTTAAAGTAATCAATATATCTAGAACTGTATCTACTATTTACCGGGTGAATAAGTTATATAAAAGAGAAGCAGTACCCATTAATTTGTATCAAATTCAACCAATTCATAAGGTATATTACTGGAGAAGAAGCGTAATACACTACAACTGTAAATGTTTGTGTGTATGTCTTGTAATGCTTGAAAGCAAATAAAAGGCAAATGCTCTTTACTTGACATCTACAATAAAGAGCTTTATATTAGATTATGTAGCACTACACTCAAATTTAAACTCTTTTTAAATATTTTTTTTTGTGACAGACTATTATGGAAATACTCCTACAACAAATTTTGTTGAAAGCCACTGAATTCTATTCTTTGTTATTTTGTATTAGTACTGGGACTGTTCTTCCAACACAGTGACTATAAATACCTAAATTAATTTAATGCAATTTATTTATGTCAAACAGCAATCAAAAATAATTTATGGAGCAACATACTCTTAAAGAAAATGTTGAATCAGGAAATTATCCAGGATAAACACATGTAAAAATTTCGTAGTTCTCAGCAGTATTTCCATAAATATTTATATGTCATATGAAAAATGCTATGATATATTCATGGCAACCAATAGTTAATTTAGAGCTTATTTTTTAATCAGAGGAGTCTGACTTCTTTGAAAGGGATATCACTCTGTGTGGAGAACTTCCTTTGGAAAAGGCTAAGGACCCACTGTAAGACAGACAACAGAATGGATGAATTACTTAATCCTATACAATCTGAATCATTCGGTGTACACATTCACTATTATGAAGAAGCTCATTTTAGTTGCTCTGCTATGCATCACAAAAATAAATCGTCAATGAGGTATGTAATACTGCAGGAAAAACAGTTGGAAAACAGGTGTATTCCCCTCTGGATTATATCTTCCTCTCATGTTTGAAACAGATAGTTACAATGAAACGTCACTGCCTATGTGTAAGTGTTCAAAGCTGCAATATGAACTGACACAAGTTATGTGTCATATTTTATATGAAAATATCAAAATGTAATTGAACAATAATTCTGAATTATAGTAACAGAAAAATGTAGTTAATTTTGGTTGTTTAAGGCAAAATAATGTTAGTAACAGGGATGTGTGTGAACAGAAAGAACAGCTACTTTATAGTGGATCCATAAGCCTGTTTACTGATAAATTATTAAATGCTACTACTGTATGAATGATAATTACTGTAGCTGACTAACATGTTAAACTAAATAATTAAACACTTGTGATATATCTAAATGTGTTATGTCAGATCAACATATGGAAATATTTGCAAATCAATCAGTTAGTTGCACTATACATTATTAATTGTAATAAAATACACTTCAGTTTACTTGTTTGAATAGTGTCAACTCTTGATGAAAGTGGTATTATAAATTTAATTTCCAATGCCAAATAATTCTGTTGTCCATACAGTCTTTCATTTTAAGGGTTTCCATTGTCATAATGAAATAAAATTATATTATGCATTTCATTACATATGAACAATTTTGCTACCAAATTTATGTTGACAATTTTATTTAGTTCTCACTTCAAATAAGTTTATATATTTTCTTTCTCTGTTTTCCATTACACAGATTCTCTTTATGAAACAATATAATTATCCTTTTAACTTCTAAGAAATTCATAAAATCTCAATGACTTCTAGAACAGTTTATGTATTAGTGTTCCAACCTCAACTTCCTGAAAACTTTATGTGAATGGATTACATATTCTAAAAAGAGAAAGTTTAAGAGACAAAGTATAATGTTATAAAATCAAAGAAGGCAGCAATACAGCATGGACAGAATATCAAGAATTGACAGTACTCAGAAATGTGTGAAATTTAGATAGATTAGAAGAGGTTCTTACGAGTTGCAGGAATAACAGAGCAAGATCGCAAAGAGTCGCCTGTGTAACCAGGCAAGCAGCTGCATGAAGGAACGTGGTTGATGACATGGCACTGTGCATTGAGCCCACAGGTTCCAGGACATGGATCACTGCATTTGTTGTTGATGCAAGTTCTGTCTTTTGCACAGTCTGAACTCAGAACACATTCAGGCCGGCATCCCGTGTATGGATCACCAAAATACTGAGGCTGACAAGAGCAAGACCCTGCTCCATTCCGTTCCCTGCATATGGCATTAGAGCCACATGGAGATGGCTCACATGGCCGCCTAGGTGCCTCCACTGGCCTCACTGTCACCAAAATTAAATTAATGATACAAACGTCCCCATTAGTGGACGAACAACATTTTATGTTGCTATTAAATAATACGGAATCATTACCTCATCATGTCCAGCATTTCTGTCACACAGTACAATGAAAAGAAACTGGTACATCTGTATTCAGCATGCCTAATACCATTCTCCATACTGGTAAGGTGAAAATCATTCTACTTTAAAAGTGACCTAACATGCAACAATTTCAACACCTGATCTATCTGTCTCAATAGTTTTGCCCAAAAGATAGTCACCATAAATGCACAATGTACAAATTTCATGTGCTGTAAACATTCTCATTCTCTATGATACCAACATACATGGACAGTATATAATATAGATACTGATGATGATTTTAAGTTTTTGTAGTTTTCTTCTTGTGTCTTACTGACTAGACTGATACGAGTAAATATAACATTCAGGTAAAAAAGGTAAATCGGTCCCATTACAGGCACGGGGTGCCCAGAGGTTTCCAGGAAGTTAATTTTCCCAGATTAAGTGACAATGGCCCAGAATGGTGGTAAGGTTGTCAGCTTTACACACTGGCCGTTTTTACTCCCAGGAAATACTCCTCATACTTATTTCTGTTAGAGGCTGAGTTGACTCCAGAGCCATAGTGCGATCAGAAGGATTATGTCAATGAAAAATTCCAGTGACATCATCTGGAATCGAACCAGCAACCTTCTGAATTGTAGCGCAGCGCCTTAACCACTGTGCTACCGCTGTCACCCAAATATATAACATTCGCAACTCACAAAATACACACACACACACACACACACACACACACACAAAATGAAAACACAAGCAACAGCCTCTAGTGAAAACAACTGAAACTGTAAGCAATAACCATAAATATAAGCACATTACTGAAAAAGTGATTGTCCAGAATGGCAATTCTTTCATCAAAGTTGAGAGCGTAAGTTACTGAACACAACTTCCCACTGGAGAGACAAAAATGTGACTAGTACTGGTGTTGAGACATCAACATGAACAATTTTAAATATTTCATGACCATGCACTAATGCTTCACTATGAGAATAAAACCATCAATCTCATATGAAGATATGTGAATTTATTACATTCTAAATGTTGTAAACCTCTTACAGGTTTCAATCGCCTTCTGCGACTATCTTCAGGGAGATGTTTTATAAAGGATATATTACAAAGACATCAAAACCAGTGCACAAATATAAAATTTTAAGGTTGAAATATGTGATACAAAATACGTTGAAATATAAAATACAGGGCTGTATTTTATATTTCAACATATTTTGTACTTTAAATTTCAACACATTTTGAATCACATATTTAAAACTTAATATTTTATATTTGTACAATGCTTTTGATACCTTGAAATGCACCCTTCATAAAACACCTCCCTGAAGATGGTCACAAAAGGTGATAAAAATATAAAGAGATTGACAAATTTAGAATGTAACAAATTCACATATCTTCACATGCACGTGTCAATTTTATTCTCATATCCATATGAACATTCTGGAAGACTCACATCCCTTTACAAATACAGAAAACAAATACCTTCACGCAAATAACCTATTCAAAAAGTATACATACAATGCCAAGTTTTTCTTGATTTCAAAATTTCACTGTATTGTGAATGCTGTATTCTTCTTTTGAGTGATTCCCTGACTCCTGAATTTTATGTGCCGACGTTTTGGAAAACTCAGTCTGTTCCATCTTCATAAGAAGTGTGAACAACAAGAATAACTGGGACGAGATTGTTAGGGTATTTAGAAATGTTTACCTTTACCTGTATGAATACCTTAGCAATCTCATCCCAGTTATTCTTCTTGTTCACACAACCTATGAAGATGGAACAGAACGTTCTGAAACATCAGAACATAAAATTCAGACACCGGGGAATAAATGAAAAAAAGGATTCAACAATGCTGAGTTTTCCTAGGAGGGGAAGGGTTAAAAACTGGATCAAGGTAGCTTTGGCCTGGGGCATATGTGGCAGTTTGCTGATGATATCAAGCATTTTTACTGGAATCAGTCAGTGATTTTCAACCTTGTTTGGGTTTAGGAACACTGTAATATAACATAACAAATGACAAAACTTAAACAGAATGTGAACTTAGTACAAATTTCCACTAAATGTACAGAAATCTTTCAAAAACCTTCAACCATGTCCAATTGGCAATGTCCTGAGATATTTGCAACAAATACATAGTTCAGCAAACTAGATTAAATATAAAGTCACTGTAATTTAAATGTCACCATTTTATGCATATGTCTTCACAGAAACTGCTCATTTTTTAGTAACTATGCCCAGTCACTACTCACCACATATAAATGGAAGTACAGAATATTCTTGTGACTACATACAGCTACACACATACAAAAGCAAAATCATTGCACTATCCCTGCACAGATTATTTTTCACTTCTTATAATAAAACCAATGAGATGCACTAATTTCTCAAATTTATTTTTGGAATAAAACTCTACATGTTTCAGACAGTCTCTCTTTTCATCATCAGGAGTCTAGCACTGCACAAACAGCAAAAGGTATATGTCATACAGGTTATGCTGACTGCTTGCTAGCGGGATCAGGATGGAACTTCATCTCGATCCCGCAAGCATGCAGTCAGCATAACCTGTATCACATACACCTTTTGCTGCTTGTGCAGTGCTAGACTCCTGATGATGAAAAGAGAGACTGTCCAAAACATGTAGAGTTTTATTCCAAAAATAAATTTAAGAAATTAGTGCATCTAGTTGGTTTTATTATAAGAATGTAACATGATGCACGGTCCTCTGAATGTCAAATTATTTTTTACCTTTGATTCTCACATCCTAAATTATATACAAGACCAATTCTGTACAATGTTATTCTTTTCTGCCACTCTTTTACGTCACCTATGTTTTGACTGTTACAAAATAATAACCAGTTTTACAGGGCAACACCGATGTATGTACACTACTCTTTCGTTGCAGAGCAACTATTTACTTGGTAAAGGAAAATTACATAAAATTTGTCACTGGACATATATATACATAAAAAATAAGCGGTTTCATTATTTCAGTACAACTTATTTAAAAAAAGAAATGGAAAGGAACAAGTTTCTTAACTAGCAACCTGCTAAATTTTCATTTGAAAACCGCTCTTTCAAAATCTCTCTTTACGTGGACTAATGGGAAAGAGAGAAAAAAAACACCATTCTGTCCAAATCAGTGAAAGAAAGAATATCCCTTTCCTCCCAGAGCAAAGATTCAATGGGATATGGTGACAGAATAATTATTAATTATCAGTTAAAAACTGGGGATGTTATCAGCGAAGAAATGTCAGGAAGCCATAAGGAGACTAGAGGTACTGCAAATACATTAGACTGGTAAATGGAAATTTTTGGAATTGCAGTTCGTGTTTAACAAATTCAAATTATATGGTAAATACTGCAAAAGACAGAGATTATATGACTCCAAAATTATGCCAAATGTACAACAAAATTCTGTACCTACAGTTTGAACAATTACAAGGTCACAGTTCAAAAGATTTTTCCACCTTCAGCTGTATTTAAATCCACACTTTTTCCTCAAACAGAACATTTAGAGCTGCAAATAAAATAATTGATGTTCTTCTAGAAGTTCTTCTGGACATTTTTCATCTGTAAGAGAAGTGCTGATTTCTATCTATCATGCATCATGAAATGTGGTATGGAAGATCACGATACTTTAGTGAGTTATATCCGGTGGCACCTTGGGTGAGTAATCACAATGGTGAAACTATACAAAATCACAATTATTCACTGACTTTTCTTAATTTGGCTCAATAATCCAAAATTTGTTTTGAGCAGAAAATACATTTTTTCTTTTCAAATAAAAGGTGTTTTTTTCCTGCTTGACCAACAGGGATCAGCTCAACAGTCTGCCAGCAATGCATCATAGCTGTGTCAGGGAGGCTTAAGAGGCAATAACAGGAGCCAGACAAACGACTGCAGTAATAATAACCTTTAGAAAGTGTAATAAAAAGTCACAAGAGCATCATGCCTGTGCCTATATTATTGGTCAAGTAGGGAAAAAATAAACTATATTACTTTATGTTCTCATTTCACTGTCACTTGTACTTTTCTGCCTGCAGAAGTTGTACTATTTGCCCCTTCTAGTTATACCCCTAGTGCCATTGGATAGTGTCATAAAATAGCTGGAAGGCTACAGATAAAGCACGTTTTGTGCACCAACTAAAGTAAATCTTGAACATAAACCAAACATATGCAAGCCATGCACTGATGATTCATCCTACCTTGAACTGGATTGCAGCCAGAAAATGGATCTCCCTCGAAACCAGTATTACATGTACACACTGGCTGATGATTGTGAACAGTACACCTTGCATTGAAGCCACAGGAACCAGTGCAAGGGTCACGACACTTGTTACGGACACATGCAAGATGTGTAGGACAGTCTTGATGAATAAGACACTCTGGCCGACAGTTTGGAGGAGCACCCAACATTCCAGTTAGACATGAGCAGACTGGTCGTTCATCGACTACTCGGCAGTCAGAATTGGCTCCACAGGGTGATGGAACACATGGGTTTGCTGGTGGTGCAGGCTTGGGTTCTATAGAAAAATCATTCAGTCAGGTTACAGACCTTTAAACCACACAGCTTCAATAATAATAATAATAATAATAATAATAATAATAATAATAATAATAATAATAATAAGTAAACTTGTATGGCTATTACACAGATACAGCTAGTTGATAATGCACACTCTTTTAAATGTGATTCACTACAGCATGTTGGATTGAAAGAGAATGTAAGACATAACATTCAATATGTTGCTTCTCCTGTGTAACCAATTTGTTTCTGTTTAAAATGCATCCAGTGTTGGAGGATATCATATATTCACACACATCATAAACTAACAAAGGACTGTATGAAATGCAACTTACTGCTTTATATCATATTTTCCTTCAAAAATAATTCTTAAAAAATATCCCTTCAAAATTTCTTACCCTCTTTTATGCACTGGACAAATGGATCGCCTGTATAACGTGATGGACAGCTGCAGATGGGGTTGTGGTTAACAACCTGACATCGGGCATCAATACCACAGGTCCCAGGACAAGGATCTTGACATTTCTGTGAGATGCAAGCTTGGTTCTGAGGACACTCAGAACTAACTACACACTCTGGTCTGCATGATGGAGGACTACCAAGAAAATTGGGCTGACAAGAGCACACTGCAAGACCATTGGTGACTCGGCACACACTATTTGGTCCACAAGGTGATGGCTCACATGGATTCTGTGGTGGTAGAGCTGTTCAAAATGATCAGACTGTTTGCAGCCATATATACATCAATTTTTTGATCTATATATTATCTTACGTAGTTATGCTAGAGCATCTAAGGATTTATGATGAAACAATATTAAATATCTATAATGTCTTCTTTAATACAAGGTCTTTCTGTGTTACGATGGTGGTGGTGGTGGTGGTGGTGGTTTAGGTTGTGGTTGTGGTGGTGGTGGTGGTCATGCTCGTGATGATGATGATACCATTTTCAGGGAGCACAAAATGCCAATGATTAAGCTATTATTCATTGCTAATCACTGGCAATTGGTTTTAAAACTAGCACTTTGTGCTCCCTGAAGATGGTACACTTGTACCAAAACATGTAACAGATAGGTCTTTAATATTTATATGTAATTAAAACTGTGAATTTGGTTGGTGCAATGAGCTGAGTATATGGAACAACATAAAGTTTATACAATACTACTGCAATTTTAGTTCTATAACCAGTTTTACTCCATCACAGTAACAATCAGTAAGGGTTTATGAATTTAATTTTTATAACAATCAATCTGTATTACTGTAGTACAACTGCCTTTAATAGCAGCAGTTTGAGAACATCACATTTATTTTGTGAGTTTACATCAAGCACTTAAAAAAATGATTGAAATGAATAAGTTACAATGTAGAAACAGCAGGCAGTTTACAAATCCCATATTAACCATACTCAATGTGGTTTTGCATCAACTTTTATATTTTCACCAGTAACTACCACACTACTGTGATTTTATTAACAATCATAGCTCACGTATTTCAAGGAATAACGTTAATTTTCGGCTTGATTCTATTTCAGATTAACAAGTAAAGGGAAGTTTTTCCTTAGCAGGAACCAACCACTGCAGACTACAAAATTAAAAAAAAATTAACAAAATGGCCAATGAAGATTTCTGTCTTCTGGGATACAATGCCATATATATATAAGTACCAAGGCAAGGTGTCAGAGGAGCCTCCTGCCTCCATCTTCAGGATAGTCCAAGTGTTCTTGCAATGTATACTAATATACATGGCATCATATCCAGGCAGAAGGATATCTTCATCAGCAACACTCAGAGAACACCAAATCTTGTAAAAATGTTAAACTCTGTACCTTAAGACAATCACTGGTATTACACGAAGAAAATTGTATGCATATCTGTAACTTCCATGTAAAAAATTCCATACAATAAAATAAAAAAATGTATGTTCCACGACTTAGGGCCTACCAAGATTTTAATTAACTCTCTTAATTTTTGGACTTAACATTTATTAATATTTGACAATTTATACTAAATCCAACCTTACCTAGATTATTACAAATATAGTACAGTCTACAATTGTGCAACCACTATTATTTCAAACCTGCCATGCCTCTAAAATGTAGGAGAATTTTGCTGTTTTAAAGATTTTCAAAAAAGAATGATTAGCAAATTATTTCCTACCATACTCTAACTCATATGAATTCCTTCAAACTTGATAAAAAAAAAAAGTGTGTAAATAAGAAATTATAAAAATATCGGTACTTACGTCTTGGTGGTTCTTGTCTGCATGACTGGAAGGGATCACCTGTGAAGCCTTGCAAACATGAACACACTGGAACATGGTTTACAACATCACATTCAGCATTAACACCACAAACACCCTGGCAAGGATTGCGACAGTTCTGTGCCACACAAGCTAAATGACTTGGACAATCTGAGTTAATAACACATTCTGGTTGACAGCTCACATAAGGGTTGCCTTTGTAAGGTGGTATACATGTACAACGAGCTGCACCATCTCGTGCTGTGCACTGGGCATTCTCTCCACAGGGTGATGGGTTGCAGGGATCTGGAGGTAAAGGTGGTTTTGGCTCAGCTGAAACAGATAATAAAAGTAACACATACACAAGTATAAGTCACACAACCATTACAACTCCTGGCAAAATGTGTTTCATATACATATTACTTGAAAATAATTGTTGTAGCCTTTCATTAACATTCCATTACTAGTTATGAAGAATATTTTTTGTATTATTAATATTTTTATGGTTCACACAGACTCTTTAGTATTTTGAACAAAATTGGACATTCTACCTTCAAAAATTACGAACGCAATTAAGGTAGGGTTAAAAATTCCCCTGGGCATTTACCAAGATTAAAATAAATTTCACTTTGTCACATGTATAACTATGTTAATGTTCCTTCAACAATTCTAGCATAACTGACAAGGAATAATCAGAAATAAAGGAGTACATTTTAATTTTTAAATTTCTTGAGGCTTTGACATATTCCATTTGGAAGTAAATGTATTTTTTAAAACCATAGCATGGAATGCCTTTTGTAGTTCTAATACCCTCAAAATGAGGTAATTCTATGTCAAACAAAACATACAAATTTAAATGGGAAACCAAATGCCATAAATGTTATTTACATTTGTCTAACTAGCCTTACAACTCTCCACATTATGCACTTCACAAGCAGCTGATTTACAGTTATGCAATACTTGAGAGTAGGCTGGGATCTAAACTAAACTCCGTGGCCTTAGTCCGCACGCGAACTATACCAACAGAGCGGCCGCCGCCGGTCGGCGAAGTTAGTGCCAACTTTTGCGGATAGAGGGGTGTCACGTGGTCAGTGCAACGGGTCCCCACA
>Ga0123354_10004341_pt1 | contig 20075 bp, 13 predicted proteins | sample TergutLab28metaG_2_FD_97872 | JGI IMG/M metagenome (GOLD analysis project Ga0123354, IMG submission 97872) | Labiotermes labralis P4 segment gut microbial communities from Petit-Saut dam, French Guiana - Lab288 P4 | ecosystem: Host-associated > Arthropoda: Insects > Digestive system > Gut ...
ACGACCGGCCCGGGGCACCGCGTATCGCGTTATGGAGAATGTATTGCGTAAATGGAAACAACTGATTGTCTGGCTGAAGGCTCACAAGATAGTGATGATTCCGCTGGCTGTTGTTGCCTACATCGGCGTGTTGGCTCTGATCGGTTGGGGAGAGAGTAAGACGGGCATCGAAGCCTCGCCCAGCCCGAGCGCATCGGCTAGCCACACCCCAAGCCACTCGGCCACACATTCACCCACGGCGACACCTTCGCGCAAACCGACACCATCGAGTTCGCGCACCCCGACCCCGACACCGACCCCCAGCGCAACGCAAACGACAACAACGGAGGCACCGCCCACGGTCACGGTGACCGCCACGACGACAACCACGGTACCTGTTTCGCCCCCCAGTTCGTCGACTGACAACCCCAACCCGCCGACCGACGACACCACCTCGCCGCCCGACACCGACACCCCCACTGATCAGTCAACCCCGGCGGACGATTCCTCGGACACTGGTGGCGGAGGCACTGCACCCTGAGAGTCGGGCAACGGGGCAATGGAGCCTCGAAACTTGTCAGAATGAATGAGCGAAGAGTAAATTACACTTTGGGTTTTGCAAGGGAACGGTTATCAAGGTGGCTGAGCTTGCAGGCTTCCGATGCCCTCAAGATGATTGAAGCGGGAAAACAATGAATACAGCGGTTGTGATTGCAGGTGGGTCTGGCCTGCGTATGGGCCTTGAGGTTCCCAAGCAATTTGCGCTCGTGGAGGGCAAGCCCATCGTGATTTTTACGTTGCAGGCTTTTCAAGACCATCCGAGTATCGACTCGATCGGCGTCGTCTGTGTTGATGGCTGGCATGAGATTCTTCGCGACTACGCAGAAAAGTTCCGAATCACCAAGCTTGCCTGGATTATCTCCGGCGGAAGCTCCGCGCAGGAGTCGATCTACAGGGGCGTGAAGCAACTCAGTGGTACTTGCCAACCTGATGACATGATTGTGATCCACGACGCCATTAGGCCGCTCGTGGATGCGGCGGTGATTTCGGACGTGCTGGCTACCTGCAGCGAGTATGGCAACGGAGTGACTTCCATGCCGTATAACGAACAGATTTTTCAGGTCGATGAGGACGATCGTCGTTCGACGATTAAGTACATTCCACGTGATACGCTGCGGCGGGTCTCGACTCCGCAGGCCTATCGGTACGAGATGCTTTCGACGAGGTATGAAGAGGCATTCGAGAAGAATGTGGGGTTCGGTCCGTCGTCGTACACGAATACCATGATGGTTGATCTGGGCGAGCGGCTATATTTCGCGGCTGGTTCGGACAAGAACATCAAATTGACAACTCAGGACGATTTGTTGCTTTTCCAGACGTATGTCGCCTGCAGCTTGGGCGGTGCGCATGTGCCCCCGCAGTCGACGGCAGATTAACGTCGGTACGGAAAGCCTGACAATATGCGATTACTTGACAATGACCTTTACCGAGAAGATGTCGAAAGGGTAGCCAACAGTCCGCTGAACTGGGAGCTATTTCACGACAGTACGGTTGTGTTGTCAGGCGCGTCGGGAATGATTGGCAGCTTTCTGGTTGACGTCTTGATGGCGCGAAATATCGGCAACGGCATGAACTGCACGGTCCACGCGTTGGCGCGCGATTTCGTGACCTTGTCACAGCGCTTCGAGCCATATTCTGGCCACACAAACTTGGTGTTGATGTCGGCTGATGTAAGTGTGGATGAGTTGCCGTTTGATCGGGTCGACTATGTAATTCATGCGGCAAGCAATACGCATCCGGTGGCATATGCACAGGATCCGGTTGGCACCATCATGACGAATGTGCAAGGTACGCACGCCATGATGAGCCTGGCACATCGGGCTAATGCCCGGCGAGCGGTGTTTCTTTCGACAGTCGAAATCTATGGGGAAAACCGGGGCGATGCGGAGAAGTTCGTCGAGTCTGATATGGGCTACATTGACTGCAATACGGTTAGGGCAGGCTACCCAGAGAGCAAACGCACGGGTGAAGCTCTCTGCCAGGCATTTCGCGACAAGTATGCTGTCGATGTGGTGATAGTCCGGTTGCCTCGGGTGTTTGGCCCAACGGTGAGGCCCGACGACACAAAGGCAATGTCGCAGTTTCTGCTGAAGGCAGTGGAAGGCGAAGACATTGTACTCAAGAGCGACGGCAATCAACATTACTCATATTGCCATGTGGCCGATGCGGTGGCCGCCATGTTGTTGTGCCTTGGCTCTGGGCGGTCCGGTGAGGCCTATAACGTGGCGCACCCTTCTTGCGATGTGCGGCTGCGTGACTTGGCGCAACTGGTTGCCGCCACAGCGGGCAAGCACGTCGTATTCGAGTTGCCTGGCGAGGTTGAGGCACGAGGCTTCTCGAAGGCCACCCTGGCGGTGATGGATGGCGAAAAAATCGCCGGGCTGGGGTGGAAGCCCATGTTTGACATGAGCCAGGGAGTGGAACGCACGGTCGCAGTGCTCAAGGAGCTTGCCGCATGATGACCAGACGGGTGAAGCTTGTGATGTACCCCAAACTGCAGAAGTTGAGGCATTCAGGCTACGCGATGTTATATGTGCTGGTCGGCATGTTGCGGCCCCTCCGAAAAAACAGCGTGATACTTGTCACCAACCGCAGCAATGCTCTGACGGGCAACCTGAAGTTCATCTACGACAAGCTGGACAAAAAGCGGTATTCAGTCAGGAAATTCGTCATACCAGGGCCTTCGGCACACGTTTGGTCACGTGCAACACAGACCGCCCGAATGATAGTCGCGATGGCCCAGACACAATACACGCTGGTGGACGATTTTCTTTCTGCCGTATATACGATCCGCCTGCGACCTGGCGCCCGACTGATTCAGGTCTGGCATGCCTCGGGGGCCCTCAAACGCATCGGATACAGCCGTGCTGGCACGAGTGGAGCTCCGGTCGAGACCTCTGTGTCTCACAAGAACTATACCGATGTCATTGTGAGCGCCGAGGCGGTGCGCGGCAGTTATGCTGAGGCGTTCGGTGTTCCATTGAGTATCGTGCATGCCACCGGGGCGCCGAGGTCGGACCTGTTCTTCGACAGGGGCGAACAGAGCCGTGTGATCGGGCGGCTTTACCAACGGCTGCCGGTTCTGGAAGGCCGCCGTGTAATCCTGTTTGCGCCGACGTTTCGTGGGCGTGGCCGAGGCGACGCCCACTACCCAGAGACGTTTATTGACCTGACGAGTTTGGGCGCGGCGCTTGGCGACAATGATCTGCTTATCGTGAAAATGCATCCTTTCGTGAAAAGTCGTTTTCGCATACCGCCTGCCCTCAAGGGCAAGATAATCGACCTCAGCGATTATCCCGAGATAAATGATCTGCTGTTGATATGTGACCTGCTGATCACCGACTATTCGTCGGTGATTTTCGATTTCGCTCTATTGGCACGTCCCGTGGTGTTCTATGTTCCCGATATTGGCGAATACCAAGTTGAACGGGACTTTTTCTTCGATTTTGATGAATATGCGTATGGACCGGTGGTTTGCGACTTCGACAGCTTGCTCAAGACACTTGACCTGGCGGACGTTGATGTGGATCGTCTGACGAGCTTTGACGAGAAGTTCATCTCCGCGTGCGACGGCCACGCTACTGAGCGGTTCTGTGCTACCATATTGGACGAAAACCGAGTCCCGCCAGTCATGGCGGGCACAAGTGATGCGCAATGTTGGGGGTCTATTTGATGGGGCAGAGTCTGGGGGGCAGACAAAGGCTATCGTTCCGAAGCAGGGTCGAGGTGCCGATTGAGCGTGCCCTGTTGCAAATAGCAGTGATTGGGGCTAACGCAATATATGGCGTGCTGAAGCTGCTGCCAGTGCAGAACAAGGTGGTGTTTATCTCCTGGGATTCCGATGTTGTCACGCCTGACTTTCAGGCACTCATCGACCGCCTGCAAATGGTGCTTGATGCGCCAAAGATCGTGGCACTTTGTCGTGAGTTAAAAAGTGGCGTTGCGGCATACATCGCCTACATGTTTCACCTTTTGCACGAGATGTATGAAATAGCCACCTCGAAGGTTGTGGTTCTAGATTCGTACTGCGTTATGGTCTCAATTCTCCACCATCGCCGAGGCTTGCGCATTGTGCAGATTTGGCACGCCCTGGGTGCTTTCAAGAAGTTCGGCTGGTCGATACTGGATAAGAGCGAAGGCCTGTCGGCCCGGTCGAAATTGCCGTCACATAGCCTGGCTCGTTTGCTGCGAATGCACGCCGGATACACTGATGTGGTCGTTAGCTGTTCCGCCGCTATACCGCACTTTGCCGAGGCATTCAGGTGCGCCCCGAGCAAGGTGCACGTGGCCTGGTTGCCGCGTGTTGATTGGCTGCGGAATGAAGCAGTGATGGCGGAGCTGCGCGAACGGATAGTGGCGGTGCACCCGGAATTGGCCCATGGCCGAGTGGTGCTGTACGCGCCGACGTTCCGGCGCATGATGATGAATCCGACGCCAATACTGTCTCTTGTGACCGCGTTGGGCGCTGCCGATTGGAATGTGGTTGTTAAGCCCCATTCGGTGACACGAGAGATTCAAATACCTTCTCACATCAAAATGGTAAGAGACATCCCCGACTTCACGGCCTCGGAGCTGCTTGCGGTGGCGGACGCCGTTATCACTGATTATTCAGCGATCGTGTATGAGGCGTACCTGCGGCACATCCCGGTTTACTTTTACGATCATGATCTTGATGCCTACAAGGATGCGCGCGGGTTCTATACAGAGCCAGACGCCTTTCCATCGAAAGTTTACGCGACCGCCGATGACCTAATCGCAGACCTGGATTTGGACGTGTTTGACGGTGAGGGCATGGATGCCTTCATCGAGCAGTTCGTTGAAGATTCGCCAAACCGCGTGGACATCCTGGATCTGATAGATCCAGGCGGGCAATAGTGGTGCAGGGGTTTCGCGCTGCTTGAGGTCAGATGACAATCCGCGTGGCTAAGTGCGCCTCTGCGTGAAGAATTCGAGTTCAGGCGGTCGAATTGGCCGTCGATAGGTGGCTCAATGAGAAGCAGCCTGCAAGATGTCACTACCAGTCACTGGGGGAAGCGCATCAAGCGGGCAGATTTGTCCGGAGGCTATCTGGCTGGACAACTGTGAGACAAAAGACTCAACTGGGATGTCTGGAGAAAAGCACCTTATGTCTGACAAGCCAAAGCGCCACCATTTGAGTTGGAGCAATTGCTGAATAATGTCTTCTGGAAACCGGTACCTAATGACCCGTGCTGGCACGCCGCCAACAATTGCGTATGGTGGAACATCTTTCGTCACAACGGCACCTGCGGCCACAATGGCCCCATCTCCAATTGAGATGCCTTTAGCGGCAAACGACACATCTTGGCCAATCCATACGTCGTTCCCGATGCGAAGTGGGCCGAACGACGGCAACCCAGTTCCCCCTTGTTGAAAAGGCCCCATGGCCTCCCTGTAGGCCTCGATGTGGACGGCATGGTGTTCATAGTTTGCGTTGGAGAGTGTGACGCGGTCGGACTTGTGGTTGCTGCCAAGTACCTTCACCCCAGGGGCAATACTGCAGTAACGTCCGACAACCGTTGACGACGGAAGCTGCGACCGGACGTAGCTAAAGAAGCCCAACGAAAACAGAGTCTTCATACCCATATAGTTGCAGAAAGGCTCAATTACACTGTCTGTCCGGATCGTCAGCTCCGCTCCGTCCGGGTACGCCCTGCGAAGACCGTCAGTTCCATCTCCAACTCCCGAAAAAATGCGGTGATCGACCAAGAACTGCCGTACTTGGTCTGTTACGACGGCTTTCCTTGTCGCCGGCCCTTCCAGTGGGGGTGGCACCGTGCCAGCGGCGTCGCTTGAAACAAGACGCGGTAGCAGCGGCGCCACGTCTTGTTGATGAGTACTCCAGTCAAGTCGGGATTTAAACTCCTGTTCGGCGATCATTGCGTTAGCTATTTGCATATACGCAGAGCCAAGGTCGACCCGATTTTCCGCGGACATTTCTTTCGCGCGCATCAGATAGATTGGACTACGAGACATTCGCTCGGCTACGCTCGCCCAATTGTCTCCGGGACCGTTGATCGCAAGATCTAGCAGGCTAGCCAGCCATGAGTCGGATGATTCGATTTCATCGACCCCCAGGTTGCCGGCTTTGCGAAAGAGCATCTTGTTGTACAACTGCATTACCACTGTGCGCGAGTCGAGTTCAAGCTTGTCTGGGGCGATGAGTTTGTCGGTTTCAGTCCAGGCGATTGGGGCACACAACGCGGCATCAATTGGCGTGTACGGGAAGTGCTTCATTAGTGGAAACAGTATCTTATAGCCAATTCCCGTCCACGGTTGTTTCAGACTTGCGTCTAGGGTCGACTCAACTCTGTGCCACCACTCCACCAACAAGGGGTGGTTAGCCTCGGCTCCGATGAGGCCAATACTTGGGCGGTTTACATTCCTCTCATAGAAGACGGCCCCGGAGTCGCTGATAAGGTCCGTGATCAAGGAAATCGGCTTGAGCGCGATAGTGTCGAGGTCCATCCAAAGGCCGCCATTTTGAGCAAGGCATGCGGCCCGAACATAGTCTGCTTTATGAGCTACTTCGGGTATCTCTGAAAAGTCCGCTCGCACGTTTGGGACGTAATCCCGAACGTTGCCCTCATTTAGTTCAATAAGCTGCCAGTCACACTTCCACCGCTCTATTGAACGTTGGCACAACTCCACATAACCGGGCTTGCTCGCTGAGTATACGTTATCCCAGTAGACCCAGACTATCTTGTTCATTGAGTTACCTTCCAAAGGCTAGGCTACGCGATCCGGACAGTCAGTTAGTTTACTATGGTTCAAGTCCTTCGGGCATGTTTTCGGTCGAATTGGCTCACAAGGGGTATACTTGATAATCGCCTACAAGGGCGATGGGCGGAGGAATGCCCTTGGGGGCGCTCACCGACCTTTCTGAATTGCTTGCTGTGCGAGAGGCGCCTGCATGACCGTTAGCGTAGTGGTTTTGGCCCGTCAGGGAGGCTTTAACCTAGAAAGGTGTGTCGGTTCGGCGCGGAACCAAACCGGCGTCGACACCGATGTCTTGGTGTGGCCAGTTGATGATGCTCAGTTGAGCGAGGAGTCGCCCGCCTACGTCTGTCACAGCCGTGACGAATTGCTTGAACGGCTTGCTGGAGACTACATCATGGTCGTCCCTGAGACCGCCATACTGGGAACGTTTTGCGCGAACCGTCTATACCAACTGGCATGCGATTCGGAACGATCTGTGTTTGCCCAACTTATGGTCCCAAAGTCTGGGGCAGCGTACGAGCCGTTTGGGGCAGATTCTTGGCGGAGTGACAGCGCGGCTGTGAAGGCTGTTACCGCTGTTTCCCCTTACGCCGCGATCTTTTGGAGGGAATCTATTCCTGAGTCGGTTCTGTTCGGGGAGATGGACGCGTTCGGCTCAGTCGTGCGCGAAGTAGTGAGTCCGGGCAGGAGCCTCCTTGTATCTGAGCCATTGGTTTACATGGGCACTTCCGACCCCGACTCGTGGCGCGGGGCCGTCAATCTGGGAATTCGATGGCGGTCCTGGAATGCCGCTGGAAAGGCACTGACCGAATTCGGGGATGAGTACGCGCATTACGACCTCTTCGCAAGCCATGTTGTTCAGGGGTACCTTGAACTGTTGCACCTGTCGAAAACAACCGAAATTGAACCGATTCTGCCGATGATCAGTGAGTGGTCAGACATTGTGAGCATTCATCCGGATTTCGCAGAGTTCATGAACGCAGCTGTTCCATATGACTGCGCAGTACTTAGTACGATGTCGGCGCAGGCTGTTCAGGTTTACCTCACACGTGATCTGGCACACACCGCAAGGCTTCAGCTCGAAGTTGAGGAGTTGAAGCGCGAGATCGCCAGTATTAGATCAGAAGGCCATGCCCCAACGAAGAGCGCCACTGCCACGGCCTATGGAAAGGCCCGGAGAAAGCTACGTGCGCATCCGGCGCTGTGGCGGCTTCGGGCCCTCGTGCCGCAGAAGGTGCGGAAACTGGCACGGCAGAAGTTAGGATAACATCTGATGAACAGTTTCGGCTACAAAGTCTCCGTGATCGTCCCGGTTTATAACGTCGAGCGGTATTTGCCTGAGTGCCTTGACTCTTTGATGCGGCAAACGATCGCTCCTGATGATATGGAGGTCGTCATTGTGAATGACGGCTCTCCTGACAATAGCGAAGCCATCTGCCTGCGCTATGCCGAGGCGTTTCCGAATGTTCACTATTACCGCAAAGAGAACGGTGGGCTTTCCTCGGCTCGGAATTACGGCATAGACCGAGCTCAGGGAGAGTATCTGATGTACCTCGACTCTGATGACTCGCTGTCGCCCGAAGTGGTCGAGGCGTGTGTGGCATTCTTTGATGACCACCACGAAGAGGTTGATCTTGTCACATTCAAGGATCAACCATACCATATGGGAAAGAAACAAGCGCTGCATTATCGTTACGGTGTTCTCAAAACAACCGGCATCTATGACCTGGTGCAGTATCCATTCATCGCGCAGACGCGTATAAACATCTGCACAAAAAACCTTGGCAATGAAAACGTTAGATTTGACGAAACCCCCCATTTTCGACACGAAGACCAGGCCTACTGCTCGGCCATCCTGAAACAGAGGATGCGGCTAGGATTTGTTGACCAGGGAGAATACCGCTATCGGAAGGACAATGAAGACTCGATAAGGGCGAGGAGTTTTACGCCGATTGAACTCTTCGAAACCACGACCGCGTGGTTTGAAAACATGTTCGGGCAGTTTTCGGATGAGGTGCCCGAGTATTATCAGTCCTTGCTCGTGAATGACCTCGGGTGGAAGGTAGCCGCCAACATACTGTGGCCTTACCACTATTCTCCAGCGGAATTTGGGCGCGCACAGGAACGGATATCGAACCTGCTCAGTCGCGTATCAGCTACTATGATACTGAACCATCCGGGAGTCGACTCTTTTCACAAGCACTATCTTCTCACCCTCAAGCCCAACCTGTTCCCCGCGATGGTGGCTCAGCCAGACAGCACGATAGAAACCTGGGCAGGGGGGCAAAAAATCCACACGCAGCGTGATTTCGAAATCATTCTGACCCGGGCGCAGATCTTGGATGGGGCCCTCGAACTGATTGGGTATGTCAAATCGGCACTCTTTTCACATATCACTGACGATGTCGCTGTGGTCGCCGTGTTGGGAAAGGATGGATCTGAACAATACCTCAAGACGTGGATGGCCGCGGACTCCTCTTACCACTGCCGGACGGTCACCAATCGGTTTTTGGCCTTCCGTTATCAATCGGCAATTGAGGACGGCCTCAGTTTGCGGCTGTTCGTCGAGATTCGCGGTGTGCGGTACCCAACCCGATATTGGTGCGAGGAGACAAGTCCCTTCCGTCGCGGTAACGCGGGCGGCACGGTCGATGTTGGAGACATGCGTCTCACGTTGGTCAATGGTGTGTTCTCGGTTTCGCGACTGAATACGATTGCGGAAACTGGAAACCGGTTCGATGAGTTGCGCGCGTCCGACCCGTCGCTCTACGTGCTAGTCCGGGCTGCTCTGGAGATGCGTAATGTCGGGAACACCTGGATGTACGTTGACGACGCGACGTACGGCTACGACAATGCCTATTGTCAATTCGAGCACGATATTCGTGCTGAGGATGGTATCGAGCGTTTCTACGTGGTCGGAAGGCAGGCGAACACTGACGTAGCCGAGGCAGCCTACCCCGGAAGGGTGGTCGCGTGGGGGAGCGAAATGCATAGGCTTCTTTACTTGGGTGCTGCAAAGGTGCTAACAGCATTCGTTGGACCGAACACCGTTTCTCCGTTTTCAGCCAGTCAGAACGAAACCTTGAAGGCGTTCAGATCGCCTGAAACGGTGTATTTGCAGCACGGGATTCTGCATGCCAGCTATGAAACACTGTACTCGGCGGATCGGGCATGTACTAATAGGATTGTGGTCTCCTCACCATGGGAGCGGCAGAACCTGCTGGACCGATACCACTACCAGCCAGATGACCTGATCGTGTCCGGCCAGCCGCGGTTCGGGCGCCTGGATCGCACGATCATGCCACAGCGAAAGATCCTGTTTGCGCCAAGTTGGCGTGCCTACTTCGCGAGCAAGGGGGCCACCACAGAGTGGAGCATTCAACGTGAAGCGCTGCTTTCATCTAACTATTTCACGGGTCTTTCCACTTTCCTAAACTCCGAGGAACTCCGCTCCCTTCTGGACGAGACCGATTACATTCTCGAGTTCAAACCCCACCCATCACTGTTGAGCGTACGCGGCCTCTTTGAGGTAAGCAACCCTAGAATTAAAGTTGTCGGAAGTGTCTCAGCACAAGAGGATTACTCTATCTTTGTCACGGACTTTTCGTCGTATCAGTTCGATTTCGTCTATCTGAAGCGGCCTGTTGTTTATTTCGTGCCAGACTTCGACGAGTTTCGTAGTGGCATGAATTCCTATCGCGACCTTGATCTGCCGTTTGATCAGGCGTTTGGGCCCTTAACTCTGGACCCGCGCGAGGCCGTGACCGAGTTATCCAAGATTCTGGACAACGGCTGCGAAATGGGGTCTCCGTACGGCGCTCGAGCGGATGCCTTTTTTTACCACGGGAAAGACGTTTGCCAGGCAACCCTTCAGGCAGTGCGGGGCGATATCGCCAGTGATTAGGCCATTCCCCGAGCGCACAGTAGACTTTTCGTGAGTAGCAGCAGAGAGGAACGATTACCATGAGACTGCTTGTTCGTGCTGGCAAAATGCCCGAAACAACGCTGTCGGCCGAAGTTTCGGAAGGCTTCCGACCGTGGGGTATCTTCGGTAATAACGTAGGGAATTTTCTGTTTAGCGAGTCGCTCATACGCGCGCTTCATACTCCAGACACCGAAATAGTGCCGGACAGTTTTGGGATGGAAAACGCCAAGAATATCGGTTGGTGGGCGTCGAGCATTAACAACGGCTTCGACGCAGTTGTCTTGCCCATGGCCAACGCCTTTCGTTCAGACTGGATGGGTAAGTTGAACTGCATGACCGCCTTGATTCGCAAGCTTAAAGTGCCGGTTGTGGTTGTGGGGATTGGTGCCCAGCAGCCGCTCGACGCGGATACCGGGCATATCGGTGCAAATCCGAGACTCGATGCAATTGTGAAAGGCTTCGTCAGTGCGGTCTTGGAAAAGTCTGCGCGGATCGGTGTTCGAGGAGAAATCACCGCATCTTACTTGGAAGCTTTGGGTTTTGGTAGCGAGCATGTTGAAGCGATCGGGTGCCCGTCAATGTATGTTCAAGGCGGTGTGCTGAACATTGATAAGAGACCGTTGGATAGCGAGGGCCCAATTGCGTTCAACACAGCACGGAGTGCCCGCGGTGCCGGTGATTTCATAAAGCATGTTTCAGAAGAGTTTCCCAACTCGGACTTCGTGTGCCAAACGATCGAGGAGCTGAGGTTGCTTCTTTGGGGCGATCCAATTAGGGGAGTGAAAGACCCTAACATTATCGCGACAACCCAGCATCAGTTGTACAAGGAGGGTCGAGTGAGGTTTTTCCTCGATCCGTCCACATGGATTTCGTTCATGAAAGAGCGCCAATTTTCGATCGGAACTCGGATGCACGGCGGATTTGCGGCGATTCTTGCAGGCACGCCGGCGTTCATTGGCTGTTTTGATTCAAGAACACTTGAGCTCTCGCGTTTTCATGCTGTCCCGCACCAGAGAATTGCCTCGTTGGCCGATTTGCCGCCAGTGGCCGATGTTTATGAGTCTGCTGATTTTGGACCCACGGTGGCTGCTCAGCGAGACAATTTCTCGGCCTATCTCCGATTTTTGGAGGAAAACGGGCTGCAGCACGTGTGGATGCCCGGCATGGCAGATCCCAGCTATGAGGAGCTGCTGTCCAGGGTGGTTTACCCCACGGCCGTTGAGCCGCTCGGCGCGAACATGGATGCATTGGTTAGTCGGATTGCCTACTTGAGAGAGGGGGGGCCGGATAGTCAAGCCCGTGCGAGTGAGTACTATGTCGCACCGTTTGCGGAGCCCTTGCCGGAGACCACTAGTGCCCCATCGAAAACCGCGCAAGCCGCGGGTGACAGTTCGCCGTCTGTTTCTCGTGTTCCAAATTCTGGTGATACGGCGAAACCACAACTTCAGGACAAAGGTGACTCGCCTCGAGAATTGGGCCAGTTGCCACTAGTTGACCAACTCGCGGCGTTGCTAAAGTCAAAGCCCTTTGAAGCGGTACTCAAGTTGGCTAATGGCGCCCAGCACAGTCTGGACCGCCAAACTGAACTTCTCGAAGAGCTGCTTGGTTTGCTCGCATCCAGCCACAATGATGGCAGGTATACGGAAAATGTGACTGGCCAACAATGATTCAAAGAGGGCCGGAAGGGTTCAATGTGTGTTGATGCCAGGCGCAAGCTATGAGTGAAGACACCCTTCCAATTCGGATTGGTTAGCCTGAATATCGAACTGCCACGGCGACCTTGTTACACGCGCCGGTTCAACTCCAGGGGCTGGCAGAACGTCCGGTGGGCTCCAGAAATAGTCGACGCATGGTGTTTCGAGGAGCGCCGCGTACAAGAACTCATTTCGAGCCGTGTAGCCTTCGTGTGTAAGAATGATGAGGTGCTCGAGTTTCGAACAAAACATTAGGTTAAACATGGCGGAACCACCGAAACCGGCGATAATGCGTGCTGCGGCGAACATGCTAGCTTGAACGCTAAGTGGATACTTTTCTGGGTAAACGACGGAAAAACCCCGATCGGCAAACCACGCCTCGACGGCTGGTTGATTTCGGCACGGTCGAGCGGGGTTCTCAGGCGACCTGGACACGAACAGTCTCTCGGAATGAAAAGGCTCCGAGTTTACACTGGAATCAACAAGGCGCTCGCGAAAACGAGAAAAGGTCGTCTTCAGATAAGGGTGTGCGTATGGTGGTGTCACATGCTGAAAAGCTATGGTCGCGGAAATGAGCTGGTCTGTCTGGACCGCGTGGTCGATGAAAACCAAATCGTTGCCATCAATGCCGTAGCCTTCACAGAAAAGCGTCCTTTCAAGTGCCGTGTGACAGACATCGCGGACGTAAACCAATCCTTTGAGGTCAGGATTCTGTTCTTTTGCGCGATCCCACGCGTACAGCTTTGTGACCGACTGAGTCATTAGGTGGCCGAAATGGGAGGCGTAGCCGGCACTTAGATCAAAGAAGACTCCCTCTAGGTGCTCCTTGGGTGTACCGACTGACCACTTTAGTTTGCCGTAATTTCCGCCAAGCTTTTCTACGCGGTCATTGTCGAGGACGCCCGCCCTTGGAAACCTGAAGGATGGCGGCAAGACTGTTGAGCCGGTGAATACCAGACTGTTGTCAACATACACTTCTCCGCCGTAAGTGCGGCACACCAAAGCGGGGGCGTCGAGTTGATTGGGAAACAGGTCCGCGCCACTGATGGTTTGGTGGTGGGACACAGGCGGATTGACAGCCAAGGTAGCGGCTGGCGCAACAGTCCATTCTGTCAGGCTTAGCTCGGGTTCCCTTGTGGGCAAGACCTCGTCGACTGATTGCTCGCCAAGGCAGTAAAGGTGATTGGCAGACTTTTCGATGATGGTCCAACCATCGATTACCTGGGTGTAAGAGTCCGCAGAGAAACTCTTGAGATTTCCTATTCCCCACTCAGAAGAAGGAAAAGTGGCAGCGGCATCCATATTGCGCGCGATGAGGCTTTGCGTTGCCAACTCGGTTGTGCGCGATCTGCAAACGTAGATGCCCCCGCAAACAACGCTAAAGAAGAGATTCTGGAGAGTGCGGGTGACGGTGAGGTCGCTGGTGCGGCGTAGGTCGACGACGGCAAGCCTCTTGGGACGCCGGTACAATAGCTGATGAGCCTCCGCATCGCTGTGTACGACGTCAATGGTTCGGGTTGGTAGGTCCGCGAGCGCAAGCCCGCCTTGGGCAAGGTGGAACGCACTTGGCGGTTCAGAAACCCATTCTTGGGGAGTGCCTTCCCAAAATTCGGCGATTTCCGCAAGTTCCGGCTCCCGGTATTGGTATGGTACGAACAAGATGGTAACTGCCGGGGGAGTGGCAGTGGAACTGATGCTTGCGACCCGAGTGAAATGGGGCAGAAGAGGCTCGATCACCAAAAAAGTGTAACACTGCCCTTGTGGTACGTGACTTCGACGTCCGACAAGGCGGGGCGAGGCACCGTCATCGGCGAAAGCTCTTGCCCGTGCCGAACACCCGTGAGAGTCCATGGCCCATCAGCTGATAAGGTCGCATACACGGTCGGCCATTCGGATGGCAGCGTGGCCGTCGTCATATGGCGCTACGGCTTGCCTAAGATGATTCCTTTCCTTGGCGAATTGCTCACTGGAATTGATGGCATGGATGATGGCATCTGGGCAATGGATTCGCGATGAAACATGAGGGCCAGCAAGGGTATCCTCGTACGGCCAGAGCGTTGGAGCGTAGGTAAGATATCTGTCCAAATCGGGTGTGTAATATGCCATCGGCTTGTTGGTTATGGAGTAATCGAATCTCATTGATGAGTAGTCAAATAGCCCACAGTCCGACGCCAGTATGAGCGCGTTTACGTCAGAATGGGCAGTCACATCGACCACATTCTTGTGTGAGCGGTTCCGCCATCCTGCGCGACGATTTGATGGGTGGCCGCGCATCAAGATGAGGTAAGGATCACCTAGTTGTCGGGCCAACCAAAGGGGGTCAACGATTGCCACGGTGGGTGCGGACCAAGGGTTGGACGTTGCATAATCGCGGAAAGTTGGTGCGTACAAGACTGCGATTTGGTCGTCGCGTATGCCCAGTGAGCGACGAGTCTTCTCACGCAACCCTTCTGGCGGCAAGGCCAGGGTGTCGTTGCGTGGTGCTCCGAGCTCCCACACCTCTGCTCGCACGGGGAAGCACTCGTGATACAGGTGGGTTGCCAAGGGCGAGGGCGACAACAGGACGTCCCATTTCTCACGCCGCTCCAGATTGAACCCGATCTGCACGGCGCTGAGCTTTTGCGACTCCCACCAGGGCATTCCCATAGCCTTGAACGGATGCCCATGATAAGTCTGAATGACGGTCTGCCACGGGCGGTTCGCCAAGAAATCTGGCACTTCGTGGTTGAAGCACAAAACTGCGCTGGTCGCGAGTGCCTCGTAGTACTCCGCCGAACCAATCAGCGCTCTTGCCTGACTGTTTGGTACTGCGACATCCGGAGTAAGCACGCCCCAAATGACCTTGCCAGAGAGCCCCCGGCGGTCAAGCTCTTCGGCCACCGCCAACTGGGTGTCGTTAGCAATCTCTCCGTTGAGGCATTGCAGAAACACCCGCGGGGTCGTGGTGGATCGGTGGGTCCAGTACCAGCACTTGAGGGTTGTTTGCCTGTTTGGCTTTCTTGCAGCGTCGGCGCTGTCGTTAATTGCGTCGCCGACCGCCACGGCAGCAGGGCTGCCTTGAATAGTACGCCAAGCGGCGGTGCCAAAAACAGCTTTGTTCGCGATAGTCGGGCGCTGTTTGGCGGTGGGGTGACGTGCGTCCAACGGCACATCGACCGTGGTGTCCAAAGTCCACTGGGGCAACCAACCAGTTAACTGGCCACTTGTGTCCGAAACGAACACCCAACGGCTCAACTGCCGCCCTCGGGCTAACAAGAATGATCGGGTGGTTTCAAGAGTCGTTTCGGTAATCAGGAAATGCAGCACCCGATCCTGCATGTTTACTTGCTGGGCATATTTCTCGCGGGGTACTTGCCCAAGGGCCCACGTCAGGAAATCTCTAGCGATTCCAAAATAGTCATCAGACGCGGCCACCAGTTGCGTCAAAGTGAGCTGGTCAGTGGTCAAAACCTGCAGAAGGCGCTCCTGCCGCAGTGTTGTCAGGCCAGATTCTTCGAGGAAGTCAGCGACCTGGCGGTACGCTTGCACCCGCTGAAAAAGATTGGAGGCCTCTCCTACGCGCTGTGAGTCGGAGTCGTCAGCGTCGCGGCGGCGCCATTGAAGCGCCGGCCGTTTCAGCACATCAAAACTCTTGGCCCGGGCATACGCCTTCACCGACGGCAACTGATCCTCGAACAGCACTCCTTCAGGTTGCGGTGCAATGGCTGACGAGTAAAACTCCCGACGATACAGCTTCGTGCATGCAAGGGCATTGACCATGATTTGCGGCATCTCGGCCAGGGTGATGTGACGTCGGGTGCGGCGGTGAGTTTCGCGAACATAAAGGGCCGAAGACCGTCGCCGTCCACGAGCGAGGACCTCATACGATCCAACAGCGACATCAGAACCCGACAGTTCCAGGCTGGCGACAGCGTCCCGATAGAAAAGTGGGTTGACGATATCGTCGGAATCGAAGAAGCAGATGTATTTTCCGCAGGCCTCGGCTGCCCCAATGTTTCGCGCTGCACCGCGTCCGATGTGGCTGTGTCTAACCAGCCGGAAACGGCGGTCTGCGGCGGCGAAGCGGGCGACGATGTCGGCCGTAGCGTCGTCCGATGCATCGTCAACCACGATCACCTCGATGTTGCGGTATTGCTGGCACCGCAGACTATCGAGGGCCTCCGCGATGTAAGTTTCAGTGTTGTAAGCGGCCACGACAACGGATAACAAAGGCTGGTTCCGCCGCCGCGGGCGTGGCACAGATTCGATGAAATCGCGCCAACGGCTGCGAATGCCTATCAGGGTTTCCCAGGTCTTCGGCGACACTTTTTGCCTGGTTCGTACCGCGATGGTGCGCGGCAAGCGTTGAATCCAGGCCCGGCCCACGGCCACCAGAGATGGCATCATCCTGCAGCGCGCCTCGGCGTCAAGGGCGAATCGCTTGGGATGACTGGGAAAGTGCCCGTGTTATCGTCGCCAGAGATCGTGCGTCGCGCCATGGGTACCGGTGGTGGTGCGGGTTGGGCAGGCCGGTCGGTGTGGGAAGGCACCGCTGGCTCGTCGGGTTCTGGTGGCGGCGGTGGCGGTGGAGGTGGAGGTGGCGGCATGGTCTGCACCGATGGTTCCGTGGGCGCAGGTTCCGACCCAGCTCGTGCGGGCGTTTGCGTGGCTCGTGCAGGTGGTTGAGTGGGCGCGGGCTGCGCCTCGGCGGGCTTTGCTGCTTGGGCAGGTGTGGCCGGTTTGGGTGTGGCTGGCTTGGGCGCAGCTGGTTTGGGTGTGGCCGGTTTCGGGTCGGCTGGTTTGGGTGTGGCCGGTTTCGGGTCGGCTGGTTTGGGTGTGGCCGGTTTCGGGTCGACTGGTTTGGGTGCGGCCGGTTTGGGTGGGGCTGGCTTGGGTGGGGCTGGCTTTGGCGCTGGGGCAGGCGTGGTCGGCTTCGGGTCGGCCGGTTTGGCCTTCTTGCTGGCTTCGTACGCTTTTACCACCTCATCGGTTGGCCCGTCCATTGCTACCAAACCCTCATTGATCCAGATTGTGCGCGCGCAAGTGGCGCGTATGGATCCCATGGAGTGGGAGACCAAAAAAACGGTGCCAGCGGCCTCTCGAATCTCGCGAATGCGTGCCTCGCTCTTGACGCGAAAGTCTTGATCGCCGACGGAAAGGGCCTCGTCAACGATCAGAATTTCATGGCTGCGCGCTGCAGCGATGGAAAAGCGCAACCGTGCGACCATGCCCGATGAGTAGGTACGCATGGGCAGGTCGATGAACTCGCCGAGTTCAGAAAACTCGACGATCTTGTGGAACTCCTCGTTCGTCTGTTCTCGGGTCAAGCCATTGGCCAGGCATCCGAGCACGATGTTCCAGGCGCCACTCAACTGCGGTAGTAGGGCGGCCCCCACGCCAAGCAGGCTGGGTTGCGAACTTGAATACACCGTGCCCGACGTCGGCGAGAGAAAACCGGCCAGCGCACGCATCAAGGTACTCTTACCGGAGCCGTTGACACCGATGACGCCAATTGACTCATTCTTGTGAGCGACCAATGATACCCCGCGTAGCGCATGTACGGTCCGAATCCCTTTTCGCCCTACCTGGTTATGCAAGATGCCGCCACGATCGTCGCCCACCCGGCTGCCCGCGGCGTATACCTTGTAGTCGACATGAAGATCGTCGACGATGATGACCGGTTCATTCACGGCCATAACGCTCCTCAGCCACCCAGAAAAAGACCAAGCCCACGATGGCAACAGAAAACGACCAAACCCCAAAATGAATCCAGTAAGATTTGGGGAAAGGGACTCCCATCAAAATACCCCGTGTGATGCGAATCATGACATACAACGGGTGATAGTCATAGATCCGCATCACCAATGGGTGATTCTTGAAAATGATGTTCACGTTGAACAACACGCCGGACGAGAAATAAAGGATGCGCGAGATGGCGGGCACTAGCGACCCAAAGTCTCGTACATGCACGGTGACGCGTGCAGCGATCATTGATACGCCAGCACAAAACACCAGATACATCCCAATCAGCGGAAACATCAGCAGCCATGTGCGACTGGCTTCATGGCCCATGCCGGCCAAGATGATTGGCAGTATTGCCAGCGGCGGAAGGAACGCCAAAAAGTTCTGAAACAGGTTGGACAGCACGACAGTCAGCCTGGGGAAGGCCAATGACTGAATCAGCGAGCGTGAGCCAACCATGCACCCTGTGCCCCCAGAGAAGGACGTCTGGAAAAAGCGATACACGATTGTGCCGGAGAGGACATAAGCGACATAGTCAGGCGGGCGGGAGGCACCTTGAACGACACCGAATATGAAGCCATATATGGCCGCGTCAAGCAGCGGCTGAACCACGTACCAGACAATGCCGAGCCGGTTTTCCGCCACCATCGCCCGTAGGCGGTAAGCAGCCATCGTCATGATGAAGTCACTGCGTCGCACGGTGTCTACCAGGTAACGGCCAAGTGATGGCCTCGCCCCAATCTTGGTCAGTCCATAGGCGGCAGAGAGTTCGGTCAGGCTCATCTGCGCGGCTTCCTCGTCGGAAGGCGGCTGCTGGGCTACGGGCGGCTGTCTCATCGGTCTCTATGGTATCAAGGCTGGTCGGGGGCCCATCTGGACAGAGTCATTTTGGTCACATTTATCGGTTCATATGCAAGATCATCGGTGCGCATGGTTCGAGCTCACCAGGGACATCGGTTGCCAAGCCTCCCTTGAGCTGCCACCCGACAATACTTGCCGAACGCAACCACTGCGACATAAACTTTAGCAAACAGACATGAAAACGCCTAGTCCTGCGTCCACGATTCCGTTTGGCAGCCATCTGTCGATAGACTGATGTGTTGGTTATGTGGGTGCCTGTTGTGGGCACCGGGGCTGGTCGCGCTTGGCCTCGCGGCTTGGAGTAGGAAGGTATACCGACCAGATGTCAGACCAGATGGGTGCGACGCGCGGGTTTACCCCGCCGCCACAGCCCCGCCGGGCGATGGACGAAACGACGGTCAATACTGGTTCGATGCCTGCCGTCGTCGAGCCACCTGCGCCGCCCATTCAGCCGCCAACTCCGCTCCTCCAGCCTCCAACTCCGTATTACCAGCCGCCGGTTCCGCCTGTCGAGTCGCCAGCTCTACGCGCCGAGCCCCCTGCGCCGTACTATCAGACACCAGTTCTGCCGGTCGAGCCACCAGTTCTGCCCGTGCAGCCGCCGGTTTCGTATTACGAGCCGCTAATTCCGCCCGTCCAGTTGTCGGCCGAGCCGCCCGTTCCGCCAGTTGAGCCGCCAGATCTACGCGTTGAGCCGCCAGTTCCGCCGGTTCAGCCGCCGGCTCCGTATGACTGGCCGCCCGCCCCGCCGGTTGAGCCGCCGGTTCAGTATTACGAGCCGCCGGCCCCGCCGGTTCAGCCGCCTGCTCCGTATGACTGGCCGTCGGCCCCGCCCGTTGAGCCGCCTGTTCCGTATTACGAGCCGCCGGTTCCGCCCGTCGAGCCCCCAGCGCCGCCCGTTGAGCCGCCGGCCCCGGCGGCCTTCGTGGCCGACGATGAGTTCGATGTCGCGGCCGAGGACACCGCCAGCCTCCCGGTCGACGACACGTCCTCTGATGAGGCCTTCGACCAGTGGTTCGATCCGTCCCCCCGAGTTGGTGGATTAATCTCGGCCGAACGCGACGAGCCACCCACCCGCCGGCGCAGCGTTGTGGCGT
>Ga0123354_10004342_pt1 | contig 20074 bp, 10 predicted proteins | sample TergutLab28metaG_2_FD_97872 | JGI IMG/M metagenome (GOLD analysis project Ga0123354, IMG submission 97872) | Labiotermes labralis P4 segment gut microbial communities from Petit-Saut dam, French Guiana - Lab288 P4 | ecosystem: Host-associated > Arthropoda: Insects > Digestive system > Gut ...
CCCAAGTCCTATTTATGTCCTTGTCATTGTCCGAGTTCTCCAAAGCTGCAAACCTGTTTGTAATCTCAATCTGATACTGTTCCCTAACCTCTGGCTCATTTAGCTTCCTCAAGTTAAATCTTTGCCTATCAAACCTCTGTGAACAGCAATACAGACTTAAAGTCAAAACACACTTGAAATTTAGGCACTGAAAATTGTCCCAATTCATTGAAAATAAAAATGTGCAATGCAACATATTTCATATACCACATTTCAGCAAATGATTTGTACTGCTTACATTTGCATTTTGCTTCAGTTTAACATTCCCTCCCCCTATGCAAAATGTTCAAATAGAAGTATACAAAAAACATTTCTTCATGCTTAAAATAGTATCAAATTTTCCAAACATGGTAAAACATACACCATTCAAATGACATAAAATATTTACCTATTAAGAGCAAAACATTTTAACCTGAAACATATTTCAACTTGATGTGTAGTTAATGGGTTAACAATGACACTGGCATTTTTGGATGAAGTTGCACAAAGAATTGACTGGTACAGAAAAAATTTACATTTTACTGAAGATTTTATATAATACTGAACTCTATCAAAATGCTACAGAGAGCTCAAATGAAGAAAGATGTCTGAGATATTGTAAACATAAGACAGGACAATAAGACATAACATGCCCACGACATTAATGAAATGTTTGAATATTTTACATGTAGTATTAACCACTTCAAGCTCAGTGCTTACTATATTTACCACCAGACTTCACACTAAAAACTATTTCTCCCACATACTGTAGCCACTTTACATGATCCACACAATGCTCAGCATAAGAAGCAACTGTTCCCCTGTACGGGATTAACTCGATGGTTGTACGAATGGTATCATGTGTTCCCTGTGATGTATGTACTTCAGGGCCATGCCATGGATCAGGCAGTGAACCGCCAGCCCATCACTAGAATGGCATGAGTTAGATACAAAGCCAGTCCATGTGAGATTTTTAATGGACAAAGTGGCATGAGGGCAGTGCCATTTCACCATTGTAACATAAACAACTTCATCTTAATATTACTCATATCAGAAGGATAAACAGCAAAGCAATGGTCTTATGGATATCGAGAAGAACGCAACAGAACAGCACTTTCACTGCTGGTCTTAGTCTTCAAAAGGTTCAAGTAATCACCTTCTTTAACAATTTGTCATCTACAATAAAGAAATTGACAAGTGTTGCCTTATATTATTCGGCCCCCACTCTCTTACACTCTAACTTACTACCTTGACTCGATTAGTGAGAATAGCTACAACACCAAATAGCATTTCAGAAATTGAACCTTAAGGTTTGACACAATTAGTACCAAAGCCTGCCATTGGACATAATTTTAAGACCTGTTCCATCAGACTACCAACACAACACCTTTGATCCATCTTAAGGTTACCCTCCTGTCTCTTTCTTCAGTTTGCACATAAAACTTCAGAATAGCTTTCACAAAATTCTGTATGCGTTCCTCTTTCCCATCTTGGCCACACCTCCAATGATTTTACTGTTCTAATAACAATAGCTGACATATATAAACAAAATGTTCCTCATTATTTAATATTAACCTTTAAATTGTGTGTTTACTTCATTCTTCTTACAGCTACACATTTCTTACAAATACAAACGTGTCTTCTTGAACAAGAATTTGATTTCGTCTTTTATACGAGTGGTTTGTGCTTTTTTGGACGTGAATTGTGCTACAGGTGAGGTGTTCTAGAATTTTATGTTAGCGTTACTGGGGATCACTCTCTTTGTGAGGCATTGCTTATTGAAATAGGTGTTTGCACAGCATTTTAGAAACTTGGATCTTGTGTTCTTGCACAGGTTGATGGATCTAGCTTGACCAGCTAAACGTTTGTATTTATATGTTATAACACTTCGGGATGGAAAAATTAAAAAAAAAAAAAAATTTACATATTTTGCCAAGCTGTTTGTTTTCAAACACCTGTAATATTATTTCTTTCCCTCAAAGTTAAGATAGGGAGACCTAGTGATGGATAGAAGGAAAATATTACAACAAATCTTAAAGAAATAGGGTATGAGAGTGTGGACTGGATTCAACTGGCTTAGGATATGGATAAACAAATGACTCTTGTTATATCTTGTTTCAATATATGGACATTTTAGGACACACACACGCCATCAAAGAAAAGTCTCTCACTACAATCTATACCATTGTAAGAGAGGTCTATAACCACATAACATTATTGCAAGCATTCAAAAAATTAACTCTGAGTAAGTCAGGAAATACAGCCTTCATCCTTCTGGGTTAGAATGATGTATCACTGGGCAAAAGGTGCTCAGTGATTCAAGGTAGTGTGGCAGTCTCATCTTCAAGGGTCCATCATTAAAGATGAGACGACCAAGCTGTCTTTGAAATATTGAGCACCAGTCATGCAGTACCATACCCCAGACAAAGACCGTAATGTCACCACTGCCAAAGCCTAAAATCTCACAAGTCACAATATGTAAGCATTATAATTCTGTTCTTTGACTCCAGTTGCTCCTCTAGATGCTCAGGAAATGAATGCGAACTTTGACGATCTCATAAAAAGTATGTTAACGGGATATTTCATGCAGAAACACTGACAAATTCACTTTAAATGTTGTTCCTTTAGAACCAAAAGCAAAAGAAAGCTAAAATAATAAATGCCAATGAAAAAAGTCACTTCAATTGTGTACATGTGTGTTCAGAACACTGGTGTTGGTTGTGGAACATGCAATTTCAGAAATGTATGCACAGCATAACAACTCTGGTTTGTATTTACTGACATAAAAAACCATTAGACTTAAGAAAATAGAGTACTGGAAATAAAATTGTGCTTCACTTTTTCTACAAGTTTGTTAAAAAAAACTCCCTGCTCCAGTAGATATTTCGTGACTTATGCTTGAAATGTGAACAGAAATGCAAGAAGGGTTAGCATGTGAAGTTGTCATCAAAGTTGTTAGATGTAGCCGAAGATTGATATGACTTGACAATTTTTAATAAAATTCTCAAATATGAAAATTAATCAAAATCAGTTTATTGGTTCTTAATTTGTTTCATGAAATTAAATTATTTTAAGGGCCACGGGGATTCATAATAGGTATACTAAAACAGCCAAACACATCCACCAGACATATTTGACACTACAGACCAATGGAATTAATATCTAACATTTGTTTCAAGTGTAATTTACTGCCCTTTGTACATGGGAAAGTCACATCCTTCATCCACAACTTCCTGTAAACATAATTTATTTTACTAAATAATCTGAATACACACAGGTTTTTGCCAAAGGACAAAAAAACAATGAGAAAAATTATGTAAAGCACACACAACAACTTACATTTTCATATACTAAGATGTTTCATCGTTATCTTCAGCAATCAATGGCTCTTCCATATCTGCTCCATCATCTTGTTTCTTTAACTACAAAACAAACAGAAAAAAAAAAGGCATTATGCACAGAGAACTAAGGAGATATGTGCTTAATAAAATGTCAAATACTATTTATTCATAAATTTCTCCCCATAACACAGCATAAAAACAGTCATTTGTAACAGTATTTTTGCTGAATGTGCCTATGCAAACAAACAATTTTAAGTTCTTGGATCTTAAAACCCCTTCAAGGGGTTTCTTTAAATAGCATCCTGCTTGCCTGTACAAGCTATATTTAAATGGCAGTAAGTCTCAAATGTTGCAGTGACATTATTTTTACATCTTATTTGGCGAATGCTGATAAATAAAATGCATTCTTTGGACAAAGAAAGCCCATAAAAAATCACACGTCTTCCATCTGTTCAAGGCAAGATTAAATACTGGCACCATGTCTCAGAGACAATTTTTGCCAGCTGTGGTTCAACTGTGCACTTTTTTTAAAACCATTTAACTGAACTGAAATGAATTTATTTGTATTTATGAATTCAAAACAGGTTAATACCTTGGATATAGAGGAAGTCAGGAAAACTATGCCCAATACAGTTTCTATCAAAAATCTTCGTAACATTTTGTATTAACACAATCATTAAACTGATACCCATTAAAAAGAATATGTTTTAACTTGGACAATGTTTATTCTAGAAGAAGAAAAATTATAAATATATACTGCATCTGAAGTCAACAGCATTAATTGCTCAGTACAATGCTGTTACCAAATATTACAGAACAATGAAGATTACTGTCTTCTGTTATGTGACACCAAGTAGCTTGGCAGTTACATATCCAGCAAATTACATGGCATCACATTCCAGAGGAATGCTGTGAGAGCCTGAAACATAACAACATAGTGGTTAACATTTTTTTGTATTGAGGGGTTCCCATGCTATATTCTTGGCAATGAGATCACCTGCTCTCACTGAGTTCTTTTGTGACTTTCCTCAGACCCTTGAAGGAGTTGTTGGGGTAATACCCAAAAGGTAGTAATCACTTCTTTCCACATCCTACACAATTCATCACTTGCATGTTTTCAATGTTGTATTAATTTATGCAGCTAACATATCATTGTAAAATCATCATCATCATCTTCTTCTTCTTCTTCCTCCTCCATGGATTAGGTTGTTTAACCTGTTCCAGCATTGACACGTTGCCATTCTTTCCTGGGGCGTCCGCGATCCCTTCTTCCTCGGGGTTTGTAGGTAAGGGTGTGTTTCGGGAGTCTGGTGTTGTCCATTCTTTCGAGGTGGTTGATCCAGTTTTCTTTGTATATGAGTTTCACATCTTGTATCCCAGAGATCTCTAGTTCTTGTCTTATGTCTTTGCTTCTTATTTTGTCCAGTCTTGTGTATCCTGTAACACTTCTTAGAAAGTGCACCTCTGCAGCTTCTAGGCAATTCATGTCTCTCTGTGTGGTTACCCATGTTTCACTACCATAGAGTAGTGATGGTCTAGCTACAACTTTATGTTCCTGGTAGGGGTTCCCAAGCCGGACAGGCATTAAGAGAGAGGCCAGACTAAGAGAGACAAACTGGTCCTCCAAGAATGGGGGTTTTGTGGATGGGTTGGTAACCCTCCCAAGGAAAACAAAGTACTCAAAAGCAAAGACGCACATCCTTGGATATCGGCGGATCATTGTCAAATAAACTGATAAACAACTCTGACATTCTTTTGTAACATGAAATATGTAACACGGACTGCTATGTACTGACCAATATGATTCTTGGTATAGCAACAATAATTACTGCATCATACATGAACAGACAGTACAAGCACAGCAATCAATCAATAAATCAATCAACGTGGTTACAAAGCTTAACTAAGCTGTGGAAATACTGCAGTGTCTCCAAGAATTATTTTGGTGAAATCACAGACTGTTCAGTAACAAAGTAATAAAAAAGGGATGTTTCCACAAATTAGTTCTTCTTACATGTAACATACATAAAAAACATACATGAAATATTTCGGACATAAACACCACACAGTGATATGAAGAAAGAAGAATTTTATTGCATAATAATGTAATACACACACTTTATAAGCTACACAAGAATTATCACAGAAGGTTACTTTAAGTTACAGGTTTAGTCAGGCTTGCATAACCTTTCCACAAACTGAACATAATAGGGTGACTGGTCATCATTATTATACCAACACATATTGTATTACTGTTTTTCATTTTTATTATCTGCAGTGATTGTTGTTCTTACAACCACACTTATGTTAATTCCTCTCTTGCTGTAAGGGAGCTATATGGCGATCACATCTTGGCTGATTGGCTTATGTGGACATGTTCTATTTTTGTAGAATACTAGATCTTCCACGTTCCTGGTGATCTTAAAATCTTATTCATTGATGACTTCTGCTTTATCTAGCTTTATATGATAACCTTCATTCAGTAGAGTTCTGCAATTTTGGACTTGTATGTCTCCTGTTTTTATGTTCCAGTAATGTTCAATGTATCAGTAAACCAATATTCAAAAGGGCCTGGAATCAGTCCTTACCATCAATACTAATAGCAAAAATAAAAATATATCTCACAATAATAACAATCACTCACCTGAAGATGGAATTGGAACAAACATTAGAAATGCTGAGCTTATAAAGACCAAAAACACTGTCCAAAATATCAGTATAACAGCATATGGTTTATAACTGCTTAACTACAAGTGCATGCGTGCGTGTGTGTATGTGTGTGAACTGTTGACTCACATAGGCTGTAACCACTCTCTATGGCTGGGAAATGGCACTGTCTGTCAGACAGCCTTGGCAGTACTTACATACTAGAGACTCTCAGTAGGCCAACATGCCATCTGATGATTAATGAAACTATACGTAAATATGTATATTTTTTCATCTACAAGGAACTTTCTGTAGGAATCTCAATGGGCCTTTTCCACTAGCACTGGTACAACATATCCAATATCTTGTGCCAAAATTGAGATTTATTACATAATGTCAGAAATTAGGTACAAATCAGGATAAATAAATAAAATTAAAAATTGAGTAAAACCATGAACACATCACTTGCATACTCCATGCAATACAATGAATACAACCACAACATGCAACCAAACATGATACTCTACCACAACTACAAAATGGGGTGTCTCTGGAAGAGATACAAAAATCATAATTACATCCATGAAACATGTGCACAAAGCACCATTCTTCTGAATATAATGAAAATTCTTGTACATTATACAAATAATTCAAAAGCCTGTAATACTTTCACATCTAGAACACAAATATCTCAACCTCTTTCCTTAGAAATGCAAAGTACACGGTGGAATGTGAACTTCATCTGTCACATCGGACCCAGATATATTCACTGATTATGAATAATAATTTCAAACAAATTAATGCTGGAGTTTTAGTCATGCATTCTTTATCAGCATTAAAAACACATCCACTCTAATATCTGAACAATATTGCAACCAACAAAAAACAAAGAATTCTCTTCTCATTTATATGCATTTAAGATCCTATGCCTCATTTATTTGTACACCACACAAAGTCTACTCATTGTCTGTACTTACTGTCAGAGCAAACACAACATTTACAACACTATACATTCAATTCTCATCTACTACATGTTTCAGCCATTTTTGGTCATCATCAGGTAGATTTTACAAGAGAAGAGAATACTGAGGTTGAGGCCCCCTTCAAAGTTAATACTTAAAGTACATGAAATTTAGACTATTACTCCCTAAGTAAAATTCCTTACATCAAATTTAGACTATTATTCCCTACAAGGTAATAACAGTCTAAATTTTATGTATCTAAATGTATTAACTGCGAAGGGGAGGCCTCCACCATGTATTATTTTCCGTGTGTGTTATTACAAAATCTACCTGATGAAGGCCAAAAATGGCCAAAATGTGTAGTAGAAGACAACTGAATGTACAGTGTTGTAAAAATTGTGTTCGTTATGACAATAAACACACACACACTGTTTACACAAACACAACGGGATGATGATATTAAAAAAAAAGTCTCTACTGCCAAAGGATGACACAGACATCCAGAAAACAATTCTGTGTTTCAATGTGGTACAAATTTCCATTTTCACTTTCAGCATGACATAATGGTGTTAGTGCAGTAACACTTCACAAATACCCAATAGCATAATTAATGTCAGACATGTAACAAATAGGCCTAATAAGACAAATGAGGTTCGGATGTTGATAGCGACATGAATTCCACACATTAGTAACTAAGCTATCATAATAGACAGGTAGTTCACAACTCCAAAAATTACATATGTTTCAAAGGAAAGTCTGTGGACTACAATGCTCAATGTCTTTAAAGTACCTTCAGTACCCTCTCCCTGCCCCACTCCCCCAAAAAACTGTAGTTGCAGTATTAAAGAGACAATAAAGGAAGGGAAATCAGAAGATGTATCAAATACAGTTCTATTAAACAGAGAAAGAGAAGTATGTGTAAGATGTTACTGTAATACCCACTGATATGCAACAGAAAATGATGCCAAATCTGATCTCTGAAGTTTCCACACATAATCCTTTTGTTCATATACCCTATACACACAACATTTAACGACCGCTCTGATGACACAGTTTCACTAAATATGCATGCAATGAACTCTGAATTATGGAATGACCCCATACTACAGCAAGCAATGTAATAAGTCTAGAAGCACCTTACTTTTGGAGGGTGGGGGAAAGAACGCAGCCGTTCTGTTCAATACCATTTGATCTGCACACTCTACACTCCACACCAAAACATGCCAACAGACAGTGCCATTATTCTTGACTGTTGCCTCATTAGAGGACAAGTGTCCAGTCACATTCTCAAGAATGAGACTAACTACTTGTGTTTCTTCTTCAGGTGACGATCTAAAGCCATACATGTGTTACAGACTGTTTGAAACTGAAAATGTTTAACAAGAATCTCAACATTCTTTCATCTTCTTAATACAAGATGCTGGTGGACATATTCTTAAGCTGTCAGACCCTTCCTACTACTACTCATCTCTTCCTAGTTTCATGAGTATCAGCCACATGCTTCTCAAACATAGGGGATAGAGAAACAAATTTCATTACATAAAATATTATGATCTCAATGAAGTAACATCTTTTGATATTTGTATAAAAATGTCATGGTGCTGCTGATGTTTCTTCTACATATACAGCAAAAGTTTAGGCTAATAACGAGAAGAAGAGGTTTGTTATTCAACACAAGATAATGAATGGATTTACAATCCTGCTCGTACACCAGAGTGGTCAAGACTGCCCAAATTTGATAACAACAAAGTGTACAACCATCCTAAAAATGGAATTAGATATCAGTATCAAGTACTGAGGACCTCCAAAATATGTGCCATCTACTGCATACACAAAGAATGCCTACTCAGAATAATAAGTGTTCCAGATGATGGTATGCCTTGTTGTTTCATATTTTTAACAGAATGGCATGTTCTTTTCACTATTCTGGTGTTAGTACTGAAATACATTCAGAACCTTCAAGAAATGTTATGAAATGTTCAATAACATCAGTACATTGCTTACAGGGCCAGTTTTAACACAGGCATACCAAGTGGCTGCCTAGGATGACATATTTTACAACAATTTTAAAGTGTTTTTAAGGGCATTTTCAAAATTGCAAAGAGCAACTACTAGCTTCGTCACATCTGTCCATCTGTATAGAACAACTTGGCTCATGCTGGAAGTTGATATTTGAGTACTCTTAAAAAAATCTTTCAAGAAAATTCCAGTTTGGTTAAAATCTGACAAGAATAACAGGTACTTTGCATGAAGACATACGTGCATATATAATAATATCTCACTCAGTTATTCATAGAATGAGAAATGTTTCTGACAAAGGTGTAGAGAAAATACTGCCAACGGATGAGTGAAAAGTGAAATGACTAAAATATATTACGTCCATAAAAGCAGATGAAAACAGTAATGATGCATAAAAGGAAAATTAAAATAAAAACATATTTGATTTGCCTCATACAGATAAATTTATATAGGTTTATCACAGCCGATTTTTCCTTTCCAATCTTTTACACAAGAGAAATACTTTATAAACTTTTAACACTTAAACAACTAAAATACATTTCATCTGTCTTGCAAGTAATGTATGGCACAATTATAAGAGGGTTTATCAGGGAACGAATACATTATTAAAATACTTTTCAAGTTCTTGTTGCAAAGAATATATCATAGTGCATTTAAACTCTTCAGATGTGGTATATCACATTAGATTTTAGTGTTACTAAATGCAGCTTTACAAAAAATAATTTCTACATGCCAATGGCACGGATGAATAGCCACGATAATAATTTTACATAGACATTAAATGTCTCACTTATGTCACCCATCACGCAATAGATAACATTGAATGAAATTATACAGGAACATTATTTTATTTGACAACTGTTCTAATCACTTCCTGCTGATTCACTTCAATTATTAAACTCTGATGTGCAATGAACAAAATGTTTGTTAGATTCGATGTGTACCTGCAACCAAAGGAAAACGTCTCCAGCACCTTATTTAAATATGATGAAGGTAAAGTTCACCCTAGAACAGGCCACAAAGGCCCATAGGGGGAGTAGAGGTATATCTCTACTCTTTCTTTAACCTCGGCGCTAGATGGGGTGGGTGGCCAACGCCAAGCCCCGGCCGCTTTACCCCCGGGAAAGACCCGGTACCCATTGTATAGGATGCTGGGTAGGCCCCAGGGCCGGTTTGGATGGGTGCACAAAATCTCGCCCCCACTGGGATTCGATCCCTGGTCCGTCCAGCCTGTAGCGAGTCGCTATACCAGCCCACTTCAAATATGATGAGTAAAAACTTAATATTAACCGCATTACTTAAAACTAAAACACATGGACCCTGACACAAGGCAAAATGAAACAGCACTAAGTGCTCTGCTGCCTACTGTAAGAATAAATGGAGTGATACCAAGTTATCATATAAAATAAGTCCCTGTATAATTCATAATTTCATAAAAGAAACATTTTTTAAATAGTTTTCGGAGGACAGTTCCAACTGAAAACTTCCAAATTAGAATAGTATTTTCTGAAAGGCACAGAGGGTTCAGTTTTCTTCTCAACCAATCACAGTATGCTGCCCTAAACATAATACAACACAAGAATTCTGAAGTGAGACAAAGAGCATGCACCTTTGTATATTAAATTATTTATAAACCCACTTTTTACACATTCTAAGAAACAAGGTTTCACAACAAAAAAAAAATTAAAACTGAAGATCACTGTCTTCTGGGATGTCATGTCCTGTAGTATTGTACTTGGTTACCAAAATTTTGGAGGAACATATTGCTTCCATCCTCACATTACACCCTGAAGACAGAAGACAGTAATCTTCGTTAAGTACGGTAGGGTTGACAAAAATTTTAGCTTCTAATTAACAGGGTATTAAGACAGTAAAACTCTCTTAAGATGTTTCTAAAAAAAATTAAGTGAATATGGCTTATTAAGTAGGAAAATGTATTAAAATGGTAGCCCAAAAATGATATTGTTTGTACTTGTGTACCGAAATTTACACTTCCTTTACTAGAATATTATTCTGCATAATAAATGCCATGTTAAATAATTCACTTTCCTCCTTGAACTAAAAACAAGTCTTAGTGATTTACTTACTGGTTGTGACACACTTGCACATAAGGCAAGATTATGTTTAATAAGTACTACTAGTAGATCAGAAGCTTCTTCTTGCCAAACTCTTCTATAAATATCAACTCCACCTTACTACATTTTGCCATCTTCACACTTTTTCTGGCTCAGATGAACACTTACAGACTTTGTATGGTGTCTCATATTTTGACAAAAAAGTGTGAATTTCTTAGATCTTTTGCAAGTAAAATTTTAAGCAGCATCCTTTGTGTTTATAATACACAGCTTTTCTTGAACTGACAGAGCTTACGCTTTGTGCTACTGTATGAGGAAGTAGTCATGCTACTCATATGTTCAGTAATTAATGGCACTACACAACGAAAACTGTACTCACACAAGCAATCTGAAGCGAACACAGAGTATGTAAATTTTACACACAGAATACTCCAGATTATTGAAATTAAAGTAAAACAGTTAGTCACAAAGTGATCCATTAAATCCATGTTCATCCATATTGTCAATTACACACAAGCCACAACACTGCCTCACACTGTGTGAAATGCAAGTGCGGCAATAGATGGCAGTGCATGCGGAATGTGACATCATTTACCATCACGTTGCCACAGATTAGCATTGAGTTGTATATCTGTACCCCTGAAGTATTGTGGAAACTGTGATATAGATGAACCTTTATAAACTGAGAGCACTGTAACATTTTTGTACTTCCAAGGCATGAAATCTTTTTAAGTGGGAAACTCATTCAAAGGTATAGGTTAATCATTATGACACATGTAGCTATCAACTTTTCCAAATTTTTTGGCATGAAAACCTTCTTAGTGCTGGGATGTCATACCTGGGTTTCATTGTAACTGTATAATTCTGTATACTACCTACACATACATGCTTCATTTGCATTCTTGTCTTTGGTTTGTATTACATAAAAGTTTGATTTATATAACTGTGTGACAATTGTATGTTACTGGATGGTATTACTTTTAAAAGCCAATAAACATGACAAAGCTAACTGTACTTGTGTACTTTCACAAACACTTTTCAAAGTTGGCCAATGTTAAAGGCAGATAAAACATTCCCTACAAAACACATCAATCAACTCAAAACCAAAAGGATGTTGCAATTTATTATATTAAATGATTAATGTCCCAATAATAAGTTGCTGCACATACAACACTAGGAAAAGCATTCTTAAGGAGGTGATCGAAAATGTAGTCCTATTTTTGATGAATCTTTTGTGTATCCTAAAGGATGATAGTGGTTGCCTCGTCCAAGGGCACTTCCAGCCTGAAATATGGTGAATTATAAATATCAAAGGAAATAAAACAAACATAAGCACGTCCAACAAATGAATTTGGGTGGGCATGGAACAAGAGAAAGGTTCAGTTCAAATGTGACATGACAAGTGCAAATGGGCATGCACAAACACACACACACATCAGAGCAGATAACAGTACACACTATTTTGTAACAAGATGTTTTCAGAATCCTCTACCTTTGACTCTATCTACAACCTGAAAATAAATTTATAATACATATTCATACAGTACTTTACCTTAGGTTTTATATTGGTGAGAACCAATTCCTCTCACCTTACAAGAATAGCACTAAATAAGGTGGTGTGAGAGCAGTGTGATAAGCAAAGCGGGAATTTATTTTAGTTTATTTTATTTAGAAATCCCAAAAAAGGATGAGATCATTTGGGAGAAAAAGGAATGAATACAATAACAATTTAAAATGGATCTAAGAAAAATAAGGTGTGGGGTGTAGAATGGATTTACCTACCTCAGGATGAAGTTCAGAAGCAGGCTTTTGTGGACTCGGTAATAGACCCTTATGCTACGGAAAAGACAGGGTGCTTTTTGACCAGCCCAGGGACAATCACCTTCTCAAAAATGTCTGCTTGTTAATGTAGAAAGGGGAATTGTAACTTCATAATTCCAAATTAATGATTTCTATCTGGTACAGGTTTCCAAATCATGTGCTATGGACAATGCTAAGTGTGAATGAACATCAGGCTCTGGCTTCAACAGCACATATGTGTGTGGAATACACAATTGGCATATATGAATCTGAAGTACTTGTAGGATCAACAGTGTTTCCTAGAATCAACTACAGAATCCCACACCTTCACAATAAACATAACTGGCTCAAAATCATCTTCCCTCCTGTGCCACATCTTTGTTAACCCTTTGGTCTCAAATGCTGGATGATGTCCAGTCCAACAGATTTCCCTATACTGTCATCTGTTGAGCTGGTCCTAACATGATCTAATCTTCAAATTTAGCATAAATGTCTGCTGCCAAGAGAATTACACTGTAAGCTTCAATAGCTCAAAGAAAAAAAGTTGTATTCTTCCACTAAAATATACAAATACCTCTACTCCTATAGATGATCCAGAGAGACAAAAAAGGGAACCACTTCACATAAATACTCAGTCACTGATGCAAATTTTAATGTTTCACCACTCAGCATTATTCAGCATGTCAATCTGTCATGTAGTGTTAATATACTAACATCATCTTCGTACCTTAAATTATGTTATTAACAACTTACATACAGAACCCAATCATATTAACCAAATTAACAGTAAACACACTTGTCCTTGAGGATGCCAGGATTTGTGAGGGGTGAGAAGAATTCTAGGTATATATGTATGTACAGTATGACCAAGGTTATCACTGCATATCACCTGTCAACAAACCACCGATTTGTGATGCAACAACACACATTCCATGACTGAATGCAGCCTCACAGCATAATCTTTATTTAATAAAGAAAAGTTAATAAATGAAGTACTTCAAAACTGTACTAAAAGGTTTTGTACCTTTACATGTGCATAGGCTGTCACTCCAAGCACAGTCAGTATGATCCCAACACCCTGGTTCACATGGAATGGGTCTTCAAACAAGAGCACACCGCCCAGCACAGTAAGACAAAACTTGATGTGTCCCATCATGTTGTATCTTGTTGAACAGTAAAGGATACAAACACTTATGTGTTTTTTCAAAGTACACAACATTTCATGAAATATACATATACGTGAAAAATTATACCCTTTATTTATTACTATTCTTTACAATGGAAAATTCAGCTCATACAGCCTCTTCATGTCTGTGTTAAAAGGTCAGTTTTCTCAACAAGAACTTCCTGTGGCTACAGAACCTAAAACAAGTTAACACTTCACACATAAAACTGTTGTAAAGAAAATTGTTACTAATTTATAAATGATATCAAAGTGCGAGAAGAAGGTGATTTACAACAGCTTACTAAATGGTAACAACACACTGAGGTTTGTGCAGGCACCACATGTATTCCACAACTGGATGCAACCTTCAAACATACACTGTATTTTAAAAAGGTTAACGAATGCATACCGCGGGATTATACAGATGGGTGCGCTAAAGCAAGGATGCACAAAGCAAGTTCCATGTACAGTTGTACAAAATTTAGTCACCCATGTAACCTGGTGTTGAATATATGTGCACTCCTGAGCTAGAGTAACGTGCAAACTGAAATTAAAAACAATTATTGCCCGTTCATCATGAAGTATGTGGAAAAACATCTCTCTCTATAGTAACCTAACAGGAACAAACATAAAAACAATAAAACAAATTAACATGCAGTGATAACAGAAATAATCAATGTGAGCCCATTAATTCATCCACGCACTATGTTACAAGCATATTGTACTCCTTTTCTGTATATGAGCTTGAATGCTTCAGATCACAAACATCAGTTAGCATATCAAAATGTTGTGACATATGTACTTCATAAATGTGATAAATCCCATCACAGAAACACAGTCAGCCATCAGTCCTTGTCCTTATAAAGGATACGTAAGTGGTGATGTGTTTCCAATTATCCAGTAGATGGACAGATTGACAAAGAATGCTGTTATACATGAACTTGCTACTAAACCCTGCAATCATACAGAAACAAACTACACATGGAATTAACAGTTATGAGTAATCAATAAAAAATAAGAGCATAACCAATACACATGGTATTTTCAACTACATTCTGCTATGAACATAAATATGGAATTTTAAGAGCACGACTCACATGTAAGTTACAGTGCTTTAAAGAAATGTGCATATACACAGACTTCTTCTACATTTTTAAATTGTGTGATGTGATAATGAAGATCTTCACCTAATTTTTAAACATAACTCCTAATGTAAAACACTTTATTATTATTACACGTATGGGTGTATAATACTTCATAATTTTAAGGATGGCTTATCAAACAACCCACTTAAATATGTACTGCAATTCTGGAATACATTGTAAAAAATTTAACACATGGCAATATTACATAATCACTTCTAGTATCAATCACATGCTTCATATTAAAAAATGTTTTCAGGTATGTAAGTAAAGAATGAAAGTCACTTATAAAAAAGAATACTGGATTCCATGATTACTGTTTGAAGCACAGAACTGCGCATATGAACACATGTAAGTGATATAAATCTTTAAAAAAAATAAAATAAAATAAAATAAATAAATAAATGAAACAAACAAAAGACAAACAAACAAATACAGAAAGAAATTGAAACAGCCCAACTATTGCACCAAAAGAATTCTGACAATGAAAAAACACCAGGTTCTCTGGTGTCACCAAACAAAAAAAAGAAAAAGAGATAGACTAAGAAATGCATAGGGCACATGTACAGCTCACTGCATAATGTATAATGAAAGTGTTGCTGTTTGTGGACACGGCCTTCTGTACAGTGCGATTCGACAAGTAAAAACAAATATGAATATGAATAATGTAAGTGGTAATACAGTACTACCATGTGTTGTCAACCACAGTGGCAAATGGAGGTAAGTGTATGCTGACAACTTACAACAACTGCAGCAGTCCAATGTACTGTGATGGTGGTGCTCACTGGTTCGAAAACAGGTATGAGCACGAGTAATATTACAGCTGACAAAGGGGCCTGGTAGTACAGCAGCTGCATTGCATTCATCTGTAACTCGTGTTGCTTCTGGCTTACTAACTAAGAAATACAGTACGTAAAGCAAAACATAATATGACTGTAAATCATCATTACTTCCAAATTAAATGTATTTTAGACTACAAAAATTTGTCTGAAACTTAAAGGCCACATTAAATCTACAAAGAAAAGTAATTATTACTAAGTAACCCCATGGCCATGTATTTTTGAGTTGTTATGATGAAGTGATACATTTTTGTGTGGGAGCATGAGTTAATGTCTAATTGTGAGGCCAAGTCTGTTCATTCTGACATAAGCATATATATGTACTGAGAATTTTATCAGTCGGCATCCTAATGATTATGGTTCTTTGTTTTTTACTTGACTATTGATAGCTATAAGATCTCATTTAATGTATAACTTAACCTATTATTACCATTCATTACCTTCTTGTCTGTCTTACTTGTATTTTACTTATTAATTGTGTTATGACAAATGCACTGCACACTTTTATATTTTATGTATTATTGTGACTGTTTCCGTATCTGTAAAGATCCAACGGAAGGTGAATAAATATGATATGATATGAGATGCGTGAAGGAATCTGGTACCAGTCCAATATTACTCTTGTTTCTTCTTATGAAACTCAAATAAAATATTATTAACCATCCCAAAATGGTTCATAATACAAAACATTGGTACTTGATATAAAACACAAACATGTGTAGCTAACCAAAAACTGAAATATGGTAAACTGGACATATTACCTATAACATATTATGTGGATATGAAATTACTCACCACTTGGTATAAAGATGTGACCACTACACCCAGGGTGGCATAAATTGTACCAAGGACATTGAACTGGATATCATAGTAGAAATTCATGAACACTCCCAAGGTAATGGGTATCTGTAAACAGTCATTGCACAGACAACTATTGCTTGTAACTTCCTGTTTGCTTGCTTACCACATTAACACAGTCCACTCGGCCAATCTGCCCACAAAGCAGAAAACAGGCAGGAAGTGACAGCCAAAAGTTGTCAAATAAAGTAAGTACCTTTAATAAAAATGTCTTATTTTTTGGATCATATTCCATTTTAGAAATAACCATACAATGTTGAATTTTGTTATATCACAAAATATGAAATTATCATAATAGTGAGTATTAAAGATTATCCTTTTCTGGTGAATGATGCCATGTAGTTCAATAAATAAGTACCAAATATTTTAGTGGTGCAATAGATTCCTCTGAAGTGATCGTACCCATCAACCTGAAAACTATACAGCATCACTCACAAGAAGACTGTAGGGTGTATCATTATTTCTTGCTGTAAGTTATACAAACTAACAGCTGCAAGTGACAGCTACCATAAACGAACTGAAAAAATAATAAAATAATTAGTCTGAAATAATTAAATTAATTAAAACTGTTGGTTAATATGAAATAATCAATCTTGCACATTTCCAGAATATACATCCATTTTTTTAAATAACCTGTCAGAAACATAAATTCTCACAGTTTGTTTTGCTTGTATTGTGGTTATGCATGGTATATCACACTGGCAAAGTCTGTAACCTACTCTTTTTTTCCTTAAAGAAAAATGTACACTTACAAGATGGTTATGTTGTCTGTGTGTCTCTGTGTCCCCCTTCAACTTTTCAACCAAGAAACCACTCTTCACAAAAATGAGAAGGCACCTTAAATTTATATTTCTTAATTTCCTACAACTGGTAGTAACATCATGGCAGATGCACATAAGCAATAGTAACAGATCTTTAAAAAATATGGGTTCATTTTTGTATAATGTAGATCAACAAAATGTTTAAAATTCAACAATCACAAACCTAGTAACAGCAGAATACCCTCAGGCTATGTCCCATAAACTGAACATAGACAAGACTTGTACACAAGTAATAACTTCTTGTGACGGACAGAGTATTGGAGCTTCATACAAAAATATAACACCATACTTTTCACCATTTTGATAATATTCACATTAATCAGGTACTGTGCAGTTCTACCACTGAAAAATTATTAATGTGATGGTTTTTATATGACCATGGAGGAAATAAGATTAAAGGCCACACTTGTCTTAGCATTATGAGGCAGGTAAATGCTTACACATAAGGTCCAAAAATACTGAATACAATAAACCAAACAATGTTATGACCTATTTAATATCTGTAGAATGGTAGGCAATTTTTTTTTATGAACACATTCCTGTCTTATGGACTTGGGTACAGCTACACAAAAATTATGGGGCCTGACCAGTATGCTGTGTGGCATTTTGTTGCTGTCGTTAACGTACACGTTAGTTACATTTGCATGCTCTATTGTAAAAGCCGCAATATTACTAGAGTAATGCCACTGGCTGGCAATAATACTGCAACATTAAACAAAACTCACCAACTATACTTACCAGTGTTAGTTTGACCCTTAGCATAAATTCCTTCTTGTAGAAAAATATTTGTATCAGGATTATACATGGGGTTGTCATCACCTTTGCAACCTGGTACGTCCCCACAGTGTTGTTTTGTAAACTTAAATTCGTAAAAACTACAAATCCACAAAAAGCGAAAGCCAACGGCATCATATCCCGTAAAGGCACATACTTCACTTTAAATACATTGCATTTCTGACACAAAATTAACCCCACAAACGTCACAACAAAATGTAGAAACGTCAATGTCAAATTGGGAAATCCTACATATTTGTATACCCACTTGTTCAGTAAAACAATAACTATAGAACTGACTGTGTTAAAAATCAGATAGAAGAGAGTAACAACAGTTCCTTTCTTGGTATTTTCCATTTCTGTTCAGCATTAGAAGTTTCTTCTCAAAACGCACGGCTGTTGTTTACCGACGTACATATTTAAACTAATTAAATAAATAAATGTAACGTGTTGGAAACAGACTTCCCACTCACAGTTCCAGTAACTGCGGTGTTACACGTTCATATTCGACATTCTCACTTTCCTGCCAGGGGCAATTCACGCCTGTCAAATCTCATACTTGGAGCGCCGATATTTATTAGCTTCGCACGCTACAACTATAGCTCCTGTCCAACCAACGCACCAGGTCTCTACCTACATAAATTAATTACCATACGATCTGTGCCTTACATCAAACCCCTCACTGCAAATGTCACCAACATTGCCAACCACGATTTAGCACTACCAACTCCATTACTCTTTGCTTTCGCCGAGCGCCCGGCGGTTTTCCAGGCGGCTGCTAAATAATCGAGTGTTTTACTGTGTGAGCGTACGAGGGGAAAAAAATCGCCAGCGAATGTTGGTCCTGGACAAAAATTACATGCAAATGACAATGGGTTTTGAGGAGAACGCTGTAATGTGTGCGTGAATCTTGCAAGATGGCAGAACAGAGAGCGTTGACAGTGCGTGTACCTTCTATTACAAACAGTGTAACATGTCATAATAAAAGTTCTGAGTGTCAAATATGTAATGGATTGAGCTTTGAATTATATAAGGCTCAACAGGAAATATTATCTTATCAAAAAGTTATCCAAGTGTTACATGGACCGGTGTGCTCGGTTAATCGACAGCTCATACAGTGTATTCCATAGTGACCAATGTAGAAGCTCCAAACCAAAGGACGAGTGGCACCAGGTACCCCTCACTTCAAGGAAAACACAAATTACCAAGAATTCTTCACTACCAGTAATTCCTCGTACTCACAATAAATTTGAACTTCTTTCTAACCTCAAAGAAATAGTGATCCTTCATCCAGGCCTAATCAGGTTAAAATCAGATCAATTCAAGTGAAAGACTTAAGTGTAACTAAACACAATGTGCTAATAATTGGGGATAGTCATGCACGAGGCACTGCATCCCGATTGCAACCTAACCTTCGTAAAGATTATGTAGTGTCTAGTTTTGTTAAACCGGGGGCGCAAATGAAAGTTATCTCAACTACCGCCAATGAAGAAAGGAAGTCATCGAAGCGAGAAGATGTATTAATTATATAGGGAGGGTCAAACAACATAAGCAAAAATAATATGAGGGAAGCCATAACAAATGTGACCGAACTTGTGAAAGAAAACAAAGATA